>OBLT010000203.1_pt1 | contig 44867 bp, 40 predicted proteins | sample 1518721 | NCBI WGS metagenome assembly OBLT01 (sample SAMEA3539307, study PRJEB22396) | soil metagenome | biome: tundra; feature: field; material: soil | place: USA | collected 2010-05 | depth 0.15 m | reverse complement strand
GCTGGCCATCGATGCTGGCCTCGACGGCGGCGCGCTCGCGGTCGCCATCGTCGAGTTCCCGGTCCCCGTGGTTTCGAGCGAGCCCCAGGGCATTGCGGCAGGGCCGGACGGCAACCTGTGGTTCACCGAGATGTTCGGCAACAACATCGGGCGCATCACCCCCGCCGGGGAGCTCACCGAGTTTCCCATTCCGACCGCGGTGGTCGAGCCCCAGGCCATCGCGAGCGGCCCGGACGGCAACCTGTGGTTCGCCGAGGGCTATGCCGACAAGATCGGGCGCATCACCCCGAATGGGACGATCACCGAGTACGCTTTGCCCAAGACCAAGAGCACGCCCTGGGACATCGTCACGGGTCCGGACGGCGCCCTGTGGTTCACGGAGATTTACGGCGATCGCATTGGCCGCGTGACGACCGCGGGAGCCTTCACCGAGTGGGTGATACCCACGGCTGGAAGCCGTCCCGACCAGATCGCGTTGGGCGGGGATGGCAACCTGTGGTTCACCGAGTCGGTCGGGGGCAAGATCGGGCGCATCACGCCCGCCGGGGTCATCACCGAGTTCCCGCTGTCTGGCGTGCCCAGCCATCCCTCGGGCATGACCACCAGTCCCGACGGCAACGTCTGGTTCATGGACTACGACGACAGCGGTGGCACCAGGGTCGGCCGCATCACGCCCGCCGGAGTCATCACCGAATTCAGCGTGCCGGGTTCGGCGAACTACCCCAACGGCATCACGGTCGGGCCGGACGGCAACCTGTGGTTTACGGACTCGGGCCTGGGCATGATCGGCCGCATCACCCTATCGGGCCAGGTCACCGAATACCAGGTGCCGTACCAGTTCAGCCGGCCTGCGTACATCGTGACCGGACCGGACGGCAACCTGTGGTTCACGGATCCGGGCAGCGGCGCCATCGGTCGCGTGACCTGGTGACGCAGGGGCAGCTCTCATGGCTGCCATAGTGATCCGAAGCTACTTGGGCATGAAGAGCGCGAGTTGGCCGGCGCTGTTGGGTGACAGCAAAAAGTGGCTGTGTGTGCTCAAGAACACGAAGGCATGGATGGCATGCTGTAGAGGGCCTGTGCCTTGCCGATGATGCCGAGGATGATGTCGGTAAGCTCGGGGGACGGTCTGAGCAGCAACCTCCCCTGAAAGGTCCGCGTGGTGATTTCGACGAGGGAGTGCTCCGGAACGAATCGCAGTGGTCTGGACATACGTTGCTATCGGCCAGGAGGCGGGAAAGTTGCGTGTGCTTCCCCAGAAACCTCTGGCACCTTCCCCGGGGGCACCTTCCCCGGGGCACCTTCCCCGGCAGGCTCGCGCGCCCCGCCCCGCTCCATACCCGGCGGAGGTGGCTCGCCCGTGATGAGGTCGGCCAAGGTTCCATCGCAGTCGAAGATCGGCGCAGTCACGGCAGCCTCATCTGGCGTGGGTTGCGCGACGTGCGGTCCGCTGCGATACTGGGCACAGAACCCCGGTGCGGGCAACGGAATGCCGACGAAGCGGAGCACGTTCTACCCTCTTCTTTCCAGCGTGGCCCTGGTTTGGTGGGGTTGCTACCGTACGCCGATGGAGCGCTCGGCAGGGGGGAGGTCCTCGATCCCCGGCAACGCGAGTCCGGACCTTCGGCCTGGAGATCTTGCGGCTGACCGCGATCCACCGCGTGACCTCGGCGCAGACTTGCGCGACCTTGGCTTGGAATTTCCGCACGACCTCGGGAGGGATTCATCCCCCGAGCATCGGACGGATGTGTTGCCTGACACCGCGCCATCCGTCTGCACACCCGGCGAGCGCTACGTGCTGCTCCTCAGTCGCGGTACCGGCAGCGACAGTGCCCTGTACCGCTTCTATCCCGACACACTCTCTGTAGCGCGTATCGCGACGGTATCCTGTGGCAGCACGAGTCTGAACTCGCTCACGGTTTCGCCGCTGGGGCCTGCCTATATCTCGAACCACTCAGGCGAGCTGTGTGTGGTCGATCTGACGACCTTCGCGGCTTCGCCTACCAGCTTCGATGCCGAGGCGATTTCCAACCATCGCTTCGGCATGGCAGTGCTGCCGGACAACGTCCCGGCCGGTCAGACCCTCTACATCGCAGTCAAGGCCACGGGTCAGGCCGACGTTCTTTCACGCGTCGATCTGTCCACCTTCGCCACGACTACCATTGGTCCGATCCAACTTGACCAAGACGCGGGCTTGCAGGCACGGCCAGACGTAGAATTGACCGCGGGATCGAATGGGGAGCTCTATGGCTTCTCCATCGGCACGCCTCAGTCGTTTTTGCTGACCATCGACCCGAAGACCGGAAAAGCGATCGACGTGTCGACTGGCAGGGGACCATCCATCTGTTCTTCGCTCAATCAGGCTCCAGCGGCGCGACGGTGTTCACCTGCCGCAAAGCGGATGCGCGGGTCTTCCAGGCTGGCACAATCGGCATTGGAGTCCTCGGCGCCGGTGTCGCCCTCTGCCGCTGATACTGCGAGCTCTGGCAAAGGGTGCAGTTCAAGAGAGCGTCAAGAGCGTTTTTTCCGACGGAGCGGGCGCGGCTGCCCTACCGCAACTCACCGCGCGGCGGAAGGGGGTGGTGCCAGCGTCTTTTGGGAGTCTTTTGGAAGTCTCTTGGGAAGGCGAAACAGCGGCGTCCTGGACCGCCTCAAGCGGGCGGAAAGCGCCTGAAGGGGATGGCCAGAACGGCCGCATCGTCGTGAAACTGGTCGCCATCGGGTAGGCCAGGGCCACGACCAAGTCGGCGGAATCGCAGATTCCCCGTCGCTAGCAAACGCTGGGCAGATCCTTCCCTTGCCCGCTTGTTGAGCCGGCTGTCAGCACCGTGGCGCCTGGGCCGGGTCAGGCCGCTTCCTTGAATGGGAGCTGCGGCGGGAAGGCTGAGAATGGGAACATGTCCCTGATCTCGCGGGCGCGTTCGCGCAGGCGAAGGGCCCCGGCGCGGAAGGCGTCGACGAAGGCTCGATAGGCAACGCGAAACTCCATCTCGGTGGAATCGTCGGTGGCGTGAACGAAGGGCGCCGGGCTGCGGTCGGTGGAGGCGGGCTTGCTGTGTGGGTCTTGGGCGAGGATGGCTTCGACGGTCATGGGTGTGCGCCCCTTTTCCTTGTTGTCGGCCTCGGCTTTCGTCTGGATCTCGCCGAGGACGCGGCGGTAGTGGGCCTGCCTCTCGTCTTCGGTGAGGTCCAGCAGGCAGGATAGGGGCGTGAGCTTGACGTCGAAGGTGGTGGCGAACTGCATGGGCAGGGTGTGCTCGCCGCGCTGGCGGGCGAGTAACTCTTTGCTGCGGTCGAACCATTTGCCGCGCAGGAGCGCACCGGTGGTGAGGGCCGCGATGCAGTTGGGGCCTGGCCAGGAGCCGGGCGAGGCCAGCAGTCCTTCTTTTGCGGCGTGGGCCATGAGGTAACGCATGCGTGCGTGCGCAGTCTTGTCGTCGGCGACGACGATGGAGCGGTAGCGACGCGACCACAGCCGCTCTCGCCAGACGTGGAGGCGGCCCGCCTCTTTGGCGACGTTGGCATTCACAAACTGCATGAAGGTCGCGTGGGGAGCTCGGCGGCTTTGCCGCCGACGAACCATCGCGGGAAGGTTTGGAAACCCCACCAGGGTTTCCATTTCAACCCAACAGTTGGCCGGCGCTGTTGGGTGACAGCAAAAAGTGGCTGTGTGTGCTCAAGAACACGAAGGCATGGATGGCATGCTGTAGAGGGCCTGTGCCTTGCCGATGATGCCGAGGATGATGTCGGTAAGCTCGGGGGACGGTCTGAGCAGCAACCTCCCCTGAAAGGTCCGCGTGGTGATTTCGACGAGGGAGTGCTCCGGAACGAATCGCAGTGGTCTGGACATACGTTGCTATCGGCCAGGAGGCGAGAAAGTTGCGTGTGCCTCCCCAGAAACCTCTTGCACCTTCCCAGCGTGTGCTTCCCCAGAAACCTCTGGCACCTTCCCCGCGAGCGTTTGCTTCCCCAGAAACTCCCCAGAAACCTCTGGCACCTCCCCCTTCGGTGAGCTCGGGGGACGGTTTGAGCAGCAACCTCCCCTGAAAGGTCCGCGTGGTGATTTCGACGAGGGAGTGCTCCGGAACGAATCGCAGTGGTCTGGACATATGTTGCTATCGGCCAGGAGACGGGAAAGTTGCGTGTGTTTCCTAGAAACCTCTGGCACCTTCCCAGCGCACTTTCACAGCACGCTTCCCCAGAAACCTCTGGCACCTTCCTCGCGTCCTCGGTGTTACAGTGGCCACATGGAGCAGATGTCTACCAAAGTCGAGGATTTGTCCCAACCCGCTCGTGAAGTCGTGAAATGGGTGTGCAGTCGCTTCGAGGAGACAGCGAAGTGGCCTTCGCAAAGGGAGACGATCATTTTCTGCCGCAAGAGAAACATCATCTACGATGAGGTGATTCGCGACAACCATCGTGCAGTAGAGGAGTATTCGCGTGGCAACAACGACTCCGAAGTAGTCCTAGCACCTTGGGCGATCTACGATACTAGTTCCTACTTCCGATCCGTTTACAATGGGGCGTACGACTCTCTCATGAAGCTCTTCGCGCAAATTGTCGAGGAAGAGGGGGCGCCTGCAAAGCTCACAGAGACGAAGATCGCCGGGGCAACGGGCGTTCCGCAAAACGAAATTTACAGGCAGCACATACGCTGGATTCTTGAAAAGTCACGCTTCGGCGTTCGCGAAGAGTCTAACGGTAGCCCATTCGCCGAGATCCCTGTCTACTATCTTCGCGGGAAGGATCCAACCTTGGATGAGCAATTCTTGTCACGGCCGACCCGCTATGCTGAGGAGAATCCTGCCACTTCGATAGGATCACATGCCCCAGAACTCTACCAAAATCGCCCACCTAAGATGTTCAAACGTACACCATGGGTCTTCCTAGCTTCAACCTACGAAGACTTGAAGGAATACCGGGAGGGTGTTCGTGATGAAATAGCCCGGCAGAAATGCCTGCCTCTGCGAATGGAGGATTGGAGTTCAGATGCAGGGACTTCCTTAGAAAGATCGCTTGAGGAGTTGGCGCAGGCTGACCTGTTGATCGTGGTTGTCGGGTGCAGATACGGTAGTCCCGTTGCCAATTCCGAAAAATCCTTCACTGAGACGGAATATGAGACGGCGAAGGCGTGGGGGCTTGATGTCCTCGCATTTCTTCCTTCAAGGGACGCCAAGTGGTCCAATGAGGTTATGGACCCTCAGAATGCCGAGAAACTGGAAGCGTTCAAAAAGCGTCTCAAGAACGGGCATATTTCTGAGTATTCAAGCCCAGCGGAACTCCGCCTATGGGTTCATGCGGCGCTGACAAGATGGAAGAGCCTTCTGCAACCTGCCAGTCCCCAGCCAGGCGACCTCACCACAATTCCTGGCCTGTGGTGAAAGTTCCATATCGCAGAGAGGCGCTTAGGCACTTCCGAATTCTGACAAATCGCGATGTCGTGGAGGCTGGCCGGAGACCGAACTCATAGGGCAGAGCTTCGACGACCAAGCGCTCAAACACCCAGAAGTCTGCGTATCATTCCGCCTATCGCCGGAGCAGCAAGGTCCTGAGGAATTTCAGCCCCGAAGAATTGAACCATCAGTTCCGAAAGCAGGTTGGCAAAGAGGGACCACACCGAATGGCCGTCCTTTGCCGATCGCCACAATCCATCGGTGTAGAGCACATATGTGGGAACGTGCTTTTCGGAACGAAGGTCAGTGGGGCGAAACACGAGGAAGGCATTTCCGCTGGTCCAGTCTGGGAGCTTGGCGCCGTCTTTGGCGAAGTCGGCTCGACACGTGATGGCCACGTGGACTTCATTCCTTGCCAGGGAGTAGCCCGGAAACAGTGCTTCGCCGATGTCTTGCTCAAGGGCGGCCAATGCGATGCTCAGAAACAGGGTTAGTGCCGCCCCATCGTCACGCTCGTTCGTCTGCTCGATGCTGACCAATCTTCCGCCGCTCAACTGACAAACCGCAATTATGCTCTTGCCGACAAGGCGAAGGCTGAGTCCCGATTTCCCACTATGGAGTGCGTCAATGACTTGGGCCCGGAGCGAGGCGTCCAATGGTAGGTTAGTGTTAGCCGAAAGGATCCCGAGCACTGCAAGACCCTTGACGGTAATATCGTCTTCGGATGCTAGGTCGTCCATGACGACGCGGAAGATTCTTCCAAGAACTGGTTCAGAGAAGGATCTGGATATGCAACGCCAGTGCTCTGCGATTACCTTGATAACCCCGCCGCCGCGAAGGTCTTTCGCAATTCTTCGGACCGCCATTGCCGCAACGTCGACGCCAGTTGCCTCAAGTTCCAGCGCGCGACCTAGGGCGTTGCAGTAGCCCTCCACATCATCCTCCGCTGAGAACATCACGGCCGCAGTCGTTAGCTGATGCCCAGCCTCCATCAGGGAACTCGCGTGAATGTAAGCTGTCGCCGACTCAAGAGTCGTCCTCGCTGCCAGGCCCCGTTCGCTGTCTGTCTCTTGGATCTTTGCCAATTCATGGAGAGTGGCACCGAGATCATCGTATGCGATGGTTCCGCGGAGCAACGCCGCCGCGTGAGTCGCGAACGCTTTGGCCTCGCTTAGTCTTGCTGTGTTCCTTAGGATTGAGGCGGAGTGACGGGCCGCAGCGGCCTCTAGAACGCGCTCACCTGCTTCGCCTGCCGTCTTGCTTGCGTGAAGGTAGTGCTTGAGCGCTTCCTCGACGTGTCCGGAGTCTCTTGCTATGTTACCCATATTAAGGGTGTTAATTGCGATAACTCGGAGATCTCCAAGACGCTCACCGATCCCAACAGCCTCGTTGGAAAGCCTCTTAGCCTCATCGTTGTCTCCCTTGCGGCGCGCCGCGCGGCTCATCACGTTCAAGAACCATGCTCTCTGGCGTTCGGACTGGGATGGGTCGTCTGAAGCAAAGGACTGGACGATCTCTAGTCCCTCGTCGTAACGGTCAGGGGTCGCCAGGAGGGATGCTCCCAAATTTCGGCGAGCTACCGAGACACCGTACACGTCGCCGGTGGCGTCGAATACTCCGACCGCTTCCGTTGCTGCTGCAGCAGCCCGTTCCGGCATGCCGGCACGTAGCCAGGCTGTCGAGAGGTCACACGAGAGTATCGCCGCTTGCCAACCTTTGCCCTGCGCCCTCAGAGAGTCCCTTGTGTTTTGAAGCGTTTCCACGGCTGCCGGGCTGAAGGTCCGGATGGCTTCTCTGGACGCTTTCTGGATCTGAACAGCTTGCAGCGAGTTAGGAGCAGCAAGCGTGGTCGCGGCGGCCTCGGCCTGCGCAAGGAAGTCTTGTGCCCGCGATGGCTCTCCCGTTTCGTCCTCAGCCGCCGCAAGTCCGAGAAGGACGTCAATCAGTTCCTCGCTTGGAATGTCTCCTACGGTGGCGAGTCGCGCAGACAACGCGTATTTCGCCGTCCGGAAGTCACCCGCTCGCATGGCTTGGGAGGCTGCTGCATTGGCTATGTCAGCGGACTCGGGCAAGCCGCAACGAAGCAAGACGAGGAATGAAGAAGCGTAATCGTTGCAGCGGCGTAGGGCCGTGGCGAGGCGCCTGGCAAGGAAGGTCCGCCTCGGTAGCGATTCCGAGAGAAGTGCCAGCACGGTTTCGCGAAAATGGGGGTGGAGAGGTTCGTATCCGCGGATGTCGGCGTAGAGGAGATCCGCTGATTCCCTGAGGGCGACAAGGACATCGCGATCATCCTTCCCGACCTCCCTAAAGAGGCTCGACAGCTGTTCGAAACCAATCGAGCCATCGAGAAGGCAGACGTAGGCGACTAGCTCCTGCGCTAAAGCCGATAGTCGTTGCCACCGCCTTCGTTCGAGTGCTCGAAGGTCCGCATCGGGGCCGGCGTCGAATGCATCCTTGAGGTATCGAATGTAGAGGGGATTGCCGCGTGACAAGCGAAGAACACGCAAGAGTTCATCGGTCGCCAGCGATCTGCCGTGAATTGCTGTCCAGAGGGCCTGTACCTCTCCTTCGTCGAATGGTGGAATATCAAATGGCTGGAATGGACCGTCTACTTGAGTGCGAAGCGTGAAGATGATTGGATATTCGGATTGTACTCCGCCGACACTTGAGATGATCTCCTCTATGACATCGAGGCTGGGGATACTGTCTAGCGCAAGAACTGCACCCGCTTGCTTCTGCCATGCCGCGCAGATCTCGGTCTTTATCGCATGACGATCGTAAGTGCGGATTGGGGATAAACCAATCAATCGCCTCAAGCCGTTGGCAATTCGCAAGAGGGTCGAGTCTGTGTCCGACAGGCCGTCCATCACTGCCCACCCACTATGCTGAGCCATCGAGTGGATGAGGATAGTCTTCCCCATGCCAAGCTCTCCACGCAGTTCCAAGACTGGACACTCGTGACGGAACAGTGCGATCACAGCGCTTTCGACATTCGAGCGCTTGATCAGGGTTTGCGCTGGGACAAGGCGCTCGACGGTGCGACTATCGTCGAGCTGTCCCAGAGCACCGGCCTTGAATCGGGTTGCCACGACCGCCGACACATTGTCTCGTATCAGGTCGTGCAGTTCTGAAGCCTCTTGAAAGAACGCAACGGTTACACCATCTGGACCCATCACCTTCTGGAGGAGCTCGTCAAGGGCATTTTCACGGGCGGGAGCGGGCCTCAGTACGTATGCTAACACAGGAATACGGGCCTCCCGTGCGATCAAGAATTCGTCATGCACACCCGATATCGACAATCCCTCCGCTATCCACCCATACTCTTGCCGGTAAATAGCGACCATGACGTCGCTCTCCCTAAGGCGCGTAGCGTATGTCTCTCGCGGCGGATAGGGGCGGGCACCTACTGCTTCGAAGAGGATGGCGGTATGGTTAAGGGATTCGATAGCCTTTCGTGCTATCGCACGCTCGGCGGCACACTCGTTGATCGTCGAACTGACGAAGATGCGAAGCTTCTCGTCGGTAGCTGATAGGCCGGACATCATTCACTCCAAGAGGTCGCGATCACGAAGGGCGGCTGCAAGGTCCGCGACAGTCTGTGGAATCCTGGCCGCCTTGGTCTGCCGGAGGAGGTAAGCCCCATCGAGAAGGACCTGACGGCGCACGTCCTCGAGGTCCGGTTCGACGACTGGCAGTAGTCCTGCACACTCGATGTGGGATGGCAGCGCAGCGTTGACTGTGCGGAACAGCTTGTCAGTCGGGATGCCGGCGTAGTGCGCCTTGGAGCAGATATCACGGCTCAGCGCGAGATTGCAGACAGCTTGGACGAACTGCCATTGTGTCACGTCGGGAATGGCCGCTTTGTCGATGACCTGTATGGCCCGCCATGCTGTGACCGGGAAGTACCGTTGTAGAACGGAACTGCGTTGGCGCGTGATTTCTCGGTTTGACTGCTGTGGCCGTGCTGCTGTCCGCCCTGGTGGCGTTCTGGCAACTCTCGCGCCAACAATTGCGCGGACCATCCCATCCGCAGGCGAATCTTCCGTTGAAAAGCGGGCACTGAATTTTAGGATGCTCGGCTGGACTGGGCGGATGCTGGTCCTATCGAGGGCAAACCCGGGCGGCAAGATCTCACCGCCGAGAAAGAAGGGCCGAACTCGCCCACCTTCTAGATATTCCTTAAGCCTGACCAGAGCTTGGTCTCGACTGTCCATTTTCTTGACCCACGTGGCCGCCATGAAGATGGGTTTCGCAAGGTAGGATCCAGGTAGGAGTCGATTTGCTAGCGCTCCCATGTCAGGAGAAATCCCCAGCAGATATCCTCCGGTATTCAGGAAGATGACGTCGAGCCGACACCCATCGGTGCCTACGCCAAGGTCCCAAGCTTGGATTTTGCTGAGCGCCTTTGTTAGCTGTTCGCCGTTGCGGCCGACGAGTGCAATAGATGGAGCTGTGCCAACATCTTTCTGGTGCTGCAGCCCGTAGGACGCGCCGATGATCTCGGCGGCATTCAGGTCCTGGATGAACGAAGTATCCCCGACCACTGCGACGAACTCCTGCACCCCAAAGTCAAAGCCTGAGAGGTGCGGCTGAGGGCCACGGCGAACCGAACGGGGGGAACGCCGCTTTCGCTTCACACTGGTCTCCGTGGATTGGGATATGTAGCGGGCATATGGTCCGATGTCTCACCCGATTATCCACCCAGGCCCACGAGCGTGGAAGAGATTCTCGATCCGATTGCTGGGGACGCAGGATGGCCACGTTATCGCTCAGGGGTGTGTAAGGGCCGGAGGACACGCGATGGTCCGAGAGGTAGCCATTGGGCTTGCTAGCTTCCCGACGCAGCCGCCGGCGATGGTGCCGGTGAACAGGGCCATAGAGGTGGCGGCCATGCCCTGAGTGGCTCGGGCGAAGGAGGCGCCCTGGGAAAGGGGCAATCGCCCGAGCCAAAGGCAATCCCAGCGCACCTACTACTGTGGGGGCAGGAGCATAGCCCCGGTGGCGGTGACCGTGCCGAGCGGGAATTGGTTTATCCACACGAAACCGTCATGCTTCCCGGGTTGGTAATGCAGGCTTCGCCGTCGTCATTGGTCGCCAAGCAGGCCGCGACCTCCTTGGTCGGTACGATCTGGGCGACGCTCAGCCCACTGACGACCGGGATAGTCGACTGGTTGGCATTGCTGGCCAAGTGGGCAGCGGCTGGCTGCTCGCGGCCGTCGTCTCACCTCGTGGGAAGAAGAGCAGGAGCGCCGGTCAGAACGTAGAGTAAGTCGGGATCCCATGCACAGGGTCTGCCCAACCCTTGGGCGGAGCACGCGGTTTCCCCTGCATACGAAGCTCGTCCCGGAACGGTTACGGGGATCTTGCAAATGCGGACCCCGACGATGCGGGGCATTCGAGGTGTGGCGCCGTTGCCCCTGCACTTGATGGTGCCGTCGGTCTTCAGCCGGCAGGCCAAGTCCCAGCCAGTGCTGACAGACGTGAAGGTACCTGGGGGAGGCAGCTACTGCCTGCGCTCAGCGATAGGAACGTGCCGGTTGGCGCCGGGAAGTATATGCTGCCCAGCCGCCATCGCTGGCGCCGGTGAACAGGGCCATGGAGGCGGCGCTCAGGCCGTGCAGCTTGGCGACGACGGCCGCTACAACAGTTCCAGCAAGTCCAACATAGATTGCAGATGATCTGGCCCTGGCGCGCTTGCGCTCCGGCGGATTTGCAACGCCTTGAAACCAGCGGCCCTGGCGCCGTGGAGATCCATCTCCGCGCTGTCGCCGATGTGTAGGATCTGGCTTGCTGGCAGGCCGAGCTTCACGGCAGCTTGGTCGAAGATGGCGCGGTCGGGTTTGGCGTGGCCGACCTCGGACGACACGACGATGGCCTCGAAGCGGGCGTCGAGCCGGAGCCGCCGGAGCAAGTCTCGCAAGCGTTCATCCCAGTTGGAGATGACCGCCAGCCGCATGCCGCGTGCGGCCAGCTGGTCCAGCGCGGGCAGCACATCGTCGTAGATGCGCCAGGCCTCAGCCTGGGCGAAGCGGTCGTAGATCTCGGCGAAGAAGGTTCGGCTGGGCGGGATCTCGACGAGACCTTCGAATATGTCGTCGACCAGTTGCTCCCAGCCAGCCCGTGTTTCCGCGAGGTGGAGCCGGCCGGGCCAGATGGCCCGAAAGCGCTCTTCCAGAAGTGACGAGGTGAGGTGACCATGACCGTGCCGAGCGGCGATGTCCGCATAGACCTGGCCGACGGACGGCCAGGTCGTGATCAGGGTGTTGCCGACATCGAAGGTGATGGTCTTGATGTCGGAAAAGGGTCGCGCTTCTTGTTTCATGGTTTTCGCCTTGATTGGGCGATTCTAGCAGTCCATGGCCCGTGGCCTGAGGCGGCAGGTTGCGCAGGGTAGTGCCGAGTATCCCGCCCGCCAGGGTGGCGAGACCGTGTTCGCCTCGCAGGCCAGGGCCGAGGCTGAGAACAAGGGATTGCCTGAATCCTTTTGCTACTTTCGTAATCCAAGACCGTGGATCAAAGCAGACGTTTTTTCACTGTTCGGTACCCCGAACGGCAACACCAATCATAAGGAAGACCTCCATGTCAAAATTTCCACCTGGCAGCTCGATTGCCGCAGATGTGGCCCTGGGAACTTCTCTCGAACAGGGCAAGACCGAGCCCCCTCCGAGTCATGGGCCGGAGAGGCTAATGCAGATGATTCAGGGCGCACAAATGACTGCCCTGATCACCGCCGCGGTCGAGCTCGGCGTCTTCGCGGCCGTCGCAAAGGGTGCACGCACCTGCCAGCAGATCGCCGAAGGCATCAAGGCACCGCCGCGCAGCACAGGGGTTCTCCTGGATGGGCTCGCGGTGCTCGGTCTGCTGGCAAAGACTGGCTCGTCCTACGAGAACACGCCGCTCGCCGAGGAGCATCTCGTCCCCGGCAAGCCGATGTACATGGGGGACGTGACTGGCATCTTCGGCAGCGACGTGATTTGGACCGGCTACCGGACCCTCGCCGAGGCTGTTCGCAACGACGGAACCGTCATGCCCGAGCATGCCGAAACGCCGAAGCACCCGTTCTGGGAGATTTTCGCGCGCAGCAGTGCTTCGATGGCCTTCCCTGCCGCCGGTACGCTCGCGAGTATCCTCGGCGACTGGATCGCCAAGAAGCCGAGAGTACGCGCGCTCGATATCGCCGCAGGCAGCGGAATCTACGGACTCACGCTTGGGAAGAGCCCGAATGTGGACGTCACGCTGCTGGACTGGCCGAACGTGCTCGTCGAGACGAAGAAGTGGGCCGACCGGCTTGGCGCCGACCCATTACGCGTGCACTACCTCGAGGGCAACCTTTTCGAGGTCGACTACCGGGGCCCCTACGATCTCATCGTGCTGAGCCACGTCTACCATCACTTCGACGATGCTACCTGCCTTGGACTGACGAAGAAAGTTGCGGCGGCGCTGGCGCCCGGCGGGCGGGTTGCGATCAATGATTTCATCTACGACGCCTCCCTGGCGAACCCGATGGCCGCGCTGTTCCGCACGACGATGCTCACGTGGACGCGCAAGGGGACGGCCTATTCAGAGTCCGACTACCGTGGCTGGCTGAGCCAGGCAGGGCTCGGCAATGTGGGATTCTTCCCAAGTCATGGCATGCCATCGACGCTCGTGACCGCGGAGAAGCCTGCGTAGGATTGCCTTCTTACCCAGCAGCCACCGCGAAGGCCAAACCGAACTCCGAGGCGCTACTTACTCTTCTCGTTGTGCCGTTTACCGATGCTGCCGTACTGAGGACTCGTCACACGAGTTGCCTTGTCCGGGCGTTCGAAGGAGTCGCGGTAGACTCGGTCGCTGGCGATGGCGCCGGTGACCTGAGCCGCGCTAGATCCTTCTTGGGCAAGCGCTTCACGGCGCCGGTGATTTCTGCCACGGTGGTCATGCGAAGTGGGGCCGCACCGGATCCCTTTCGCGATCAGACTTCGTGCAAGGCGGCGGCGATCTCGAAGGAGCGCACGCGGGTGGCGTGATCGTAGATCTGCGAGGTCAGGATCAGCTCGTCTGCATTTGTGCGGGCGATGAGCGAGGTCAGTCGTGCGCGCACGGTCCCCGGCGAGCCGATGGCCGCGCAGGCCAGGATGTCATCCAGCATGCCGGCCTGCTGGGGCGTCAGGCGGGACGCAAAGTCGTGCACGGGCGGGGGCAGCGGTGTGGGCTGACCGCTGCGCAGGTTCACGAAGGCCTGCTGCAGGGACGTCAGCAGGTGGTGGGCCTCGTCGTCCGTCTCGGCGGCGACGACGTTCACACCCAGCATCAGGTGAGGCTGTTGCAGGCGCGCTGAAGGTCTGAAGGTCCGCCGGTACAGCTCGATGGCCGGCATCAGCAACGCGGGCGCGAAGTGCGAGGCGAACGCGTAGGGCAGGCCCAGCGCGCCCGCGAGTTGCGCACCAAACAGGCTGGAACCGAGGATCCACACCTCGACTGCGGCGCCCACGCCCGGGAACGCCCGCACGCGCCGGCCGGTCTGGTCGGCGTCGAAATAGCCGAGCAGCTCTTGCACGTCGTCGGGGAACGCGTCGACATCACCGGATAGCGTGCGGCGCAAGGCGTGCGCGGTCAGCGCATCGGTGCCCGGCGCGCGGCCCAGCCCCAGGTCGATGCGTCCCGGGTAAAGGGCCTCCAGCGTGCCGAACTGTTCGGCGATGACCAGCGGTGCGTGGTTGGGCAGCATGATGCCGCCTGCGCCCACCCGGATCTTCGTGGTGGCCGCCGCGACGTGGCCGATCACGACCGATGTGGCGGCGCTGGCGATGCCCGGCATGTTGTGATGCTCGGCCAGCCAGTAGCGCGCGTAACCCGTCGCCTCGGCCCTGCGCGCGAGGTCGGCGGCGTTGCGAAGCGCCTGCACCGCATCGCCACCTTGAATGATCGGCGCCAGATCCAGCACGGAGAACGGAATCACCCATCGAGCATGACCCCCACCGCACCACAAGCAAGGACGAAAACAGATGCTCGGCGGCAAATGGCCCCCAGACTTCACTAGCCTGAAGGGTCAGGCTCCAGTGCTCGACAGCGGTAGGGACGGCAGCAGCGGCGTCACGAAGGCTTCAGTATCGTCGCGATCGGCACGAGCCAGGTAGTTACACCCAATACTGTCGTCTGAGGGACGCTCACGTAGCCGTCAGTAGTACCACCACACTGCGAGCCCAGCGCGTTCAGCATAACGTCGTAAGTCTGCGGTCCACTGAAGTTAAATGAGGTCGATGAGTAACCGGCATTGGTTGTTGTATCTATGGGCACCACGGTACCGGCAGACAACGAGCAGATCTCGTTCTTTAGTGCTTCGTAATCGTAAACGGTCACGTCCGTGAAAACCGCGTAATATGCAACGGTCTTACCGATGGTACAGTTGCTAGTGAAGGGAACTGCGCCTGTCATGGGCACGTCATAAATATCGGGCCCCGCTGCGATCAGATAGGCGATCTTCGCCTGCAGTTGGCCCCCAAACGTGTTGTAGTCCGTCAATGGGTACTTTTCTCCCGTGCGAGCGGTAAAGGCTACGTCGCTTCCCCCATCAGTAATGGCAACATCGCGCGTGAAGGTCGCCACGCAGTAGCCACTCCACTGGTCAGTGACTTGGCCGCTGCCACTAGCATTGGCCGAACCTGAGCCACAGCCGACCAGGAGCATTCCAGCTACGAAAGAGACGAACCAACCCGTTGTATGCGCGCACGATTCGAGCTGAAACATAATAACAACGCTAGCACAAGTTCACCGTCGACTGCTGAGAATTCTTCACGGCAAAATGGCCGCGATGCTTGCCTCAAAGCGGGGCCCAGGGGGCGCGGAAGATACACACGTATGGCGATTTCGCGCCGCCGCGAGGGCGCCGAAGAATGGTGGCCCTTCGACAACTCCTTAGTGTCGTTGAAGGAGCACCACGCCGAGCGGTGGTTGAAGAATCACGTCAAGAATGCTTCACCAGCCGGCTGCCCTGCTTGCGAACGGGTGTGCCCAGAGACAAACTGCCTCCGAATACAGAGTCAGGTCGCAGAAGAAACATTCCTCTCACCACCCCTGCGCATAGGAGGTCACATGAAACGAGTCACTGGCATCGGCGGCATCTTTTTCAAGGTCAAAGACGCTCCATCACTGCAGGCTTGGTACAAGCGGCACTTGGGAATCGACGTCCAGGTCTGGGGCGGAGCTGCCTTCGATTGGACCGACGCCGAGGGCAAGCCGGTTGCAGGCACAACTGCCTGGTGCATCGATGTGCAGGAAAGTGATCACTTCGCTCCGAGCTCCGCTTCCTTCATGGTCAACTACCGTGTGGAAGACCTCCACGCCCTGGTCAAGGTGTTGAAGGAAGAAGGCTGCAACGTGCTGGAGAAGATCGACGAGTCCGAGTATGGGAAGTTTGCCTGGGTCATCGATCCAGAGGGAAACAAGGTCGAGCTATGGCAGCCGCCTCAAGGCCAATGAGCAGGCGGGAGGGCACCATGGCAACCAAAACGCAATGTCCGGTCAATCACGCTGCTGGTGGTGGTATGTCGAACCGTGACTGGTGGCTCTGTCCGGTGCGTTGGCTGACCTGGGCGTCGATCTGTCAGCCGAAGACATCGATCAAGCCAGGCGCGAGGCCTGGCCGAAGTTCCCGTATCGGCTACGCGGCGAAGCGTAGGATCTCGACTTCGGCGCCGGAGCGCACTGCTAAGTCAGCCACGGCGTAGACCTTCAGCGCGACCTCTTCGGAAAGATGATACTCCTCGCAGTTGTCGCAGATGCCGGCTGGGACGTAGCACTGTTCGGTCCCGACGTCATGTCCGACCACAACATGCACGCCCCGCCCGTCGACAGTCCCCAGACGGAACTGGTGGCGATGGCGCCGGTTGCTAGTCCTAGAACCATTCGATGTCGCGACTCATCTAAAAGCCAAGGAGGATCCCATGCCAACGAAGAACGACAAGGTAACTTCGACCCAATCCCAGGAGGGCACCATGGCAAGCGGAGCGGGATGTCCATTCGACCACGCGGCTGGTGGCGGTACGTCGAACCGTGACTGGTGGCCGAGCCAGCTTCGCCTGGACATCCTTCACCAGCATTCCTCCAGGTCCAATCCGATGGGCAAGGACTTCGACTACAGAAAGGAGTTTGGCAGCCTCGACCTGACAGCGCTGAAGAAAGATCTCGCGGCGCTCATGACGGACTCGCAGGACTTTTGGCCGGCCGACTTCGGTCACTACGGGGGCCTGTTCATTCGCATGGCGTGGCACAGCGCCGGCACCTACCGGATCGGGGACGGGCGTGGTGGCGGCGGCAGGGGCCAACAGCGCTTCTCGCCGCTCAGCGCTTGGCCGGACAATGTCAACCTGGACAAGGCACGACGGCTGCTGTGGCCCATCAAGCAGAAATACGGCGCCAAGATTTCCTGGGCCGACCTGATCATCCTAACCGGCAACGTCGCGCTCGAGTCGATGGGCCTGCCGACCTTCGGATTCGGTGGTGGTCGCGCCGATGTCTGGGAACCGGATCAGGATGTGTACTGGGGCGCCGAGAAGACCTGGCTCGAAGACCAGCGCCATTCCGGCGACCGCGACCTCGAGAATCCCCTCGCTGCCGTGCAGATGGGCCTGATCTACGTCAACCCGGAGGGGCCGAACGGCAACCCGGATCCGGTGGCCGCGGCCAGGGACATCCGAGAGACCTTTGCTCGCATGGCGATGAACGACGAGGAGACGGTGGCGTTGATCGCTGGCGGACACACGTTCGGCAAGACCCATGGAGCCGGCGACGCGAAGCTGCTGGGGCCGAGCCCCGAAGCGGCCGGCATCGAGGTGCAGGGCCTTGGCTGGAAGAGCAGCTTCGGTACCGGCAAGGGCAAAGACGCAATCAGCAGCGGCCTGGAGGTCACCTGGTCCCAGACACCGACGAAGTGGAGCAACTCCTTCTTCGAGAACCTGTTCGCGTACGAATGGGAGCTGAGCAAGAGCCCCGCCGGTGCGCACCAGTGGGTCGCCAAGGGCGCCGAAGCGACGATCCCGGACGCGCACGACCCGTCGAGAAAGCACGCGCCGACCATGCTGACCACCGACCTGTCGCTGCGTTTCGACCCAGCCTACGAGAAGATCTCGCGGCGATTTTTGGCGAATCCGGGCGAGCTCGCGGACGCCTTCGCGCGCGCGTGGTTCAAGCTGACCCACCGGGATATGGGCCCGCGTGTGCGCTATCTCGGACCAGAGGTTCCCGCCGAAGAGCTTATCTGGCAGGACCCCATCCCTGCTGTTGACCACAAGTTGATCAATGCGCAGGACATTGCCGCGCTCAAGGCAAAGCTGCTGGCTTCCGGCCTCTCGGTCTCGGAGCTGGTCTCCACGGCGTGGGCGTCGGCGTCGACCTTCCGTGGCTCCGACAAACGCGGTGGCGCGAACGGTGCCCGGATTCGCCTGGCGCCGCAGAACAACTGGGAAGTCAACCAGCCTGGGCAACTCGCCAAGGTGCTGAAGACACTCGAGGGCATAAGGGACGAATTCAACAAAGCCGAGGCGGGGGGCAAGAAGATCTCGCTCGCCGATCTGATCGTGCTCGGGGGCTGCGCAGGCGTCGAGCGGGCGGCCAACAACGCCGGCCACAAGGTGACCGTGCCGCTTTTGCCGGGACGCATGGACGCCTCGCAAGAGCAGACCGACGTGGCGTCCTTCGCCGTGCTGGAGCCGAAGGCCGACGGATTCCGCAACTACCTGAAGGGCAAGTACGGTGTGTCCGCCGAGGAGCTGCTCATCGACAAGGCACAGCTGTTGACTCTGACCGCGCCCGAGTTGACGGTGCTCGTGGGCGGCTTACGGGTGCTCGGCGCCAATGCGGGAGGGTCCAAACACGGCGTCTTCACGAAGAAGCCGGAGGCCCTGAGCAACGACTTCTTCGTGAACTTGCTCGACATGGCCACCGAGTGGAAGCCGATGTCGGACGCCAAGGATGCGTTCGAGGGGCGCGATCGCAAGACGGGTGAGCTGAAGTGGACCGGCACCCGCGTCGATCTCATCTTCGGCTCGAACGCTCAGCTCCGCGCCCTAGCGGAAGTCTATGGCAGCTCGGACGCGCAGGTGAAGTTCGTCCAGGACTTCGTGGCGGCGTGGAACAAGGTGATGAACCTGGATCGCTTCGACGTTGTGTGATCCGAGGTGATCGATGGCCTCGGTAGCAGAGGCTAGAACGTCCCTGAAAGCAGCGGCAGCAAGAACCCGGTTGGGTGTATCGGAGTCTCGGGCATTCCGGCCGGTAGCGCGGCCACGGGATGGTACCGGGCCGATGCCTCGGTCTCCGCCTCGCTTTGGCTGGCCATCTTGACGATGCCGGGAATGGCCACGGCGAGGCCGATAGCCTCGGAAACCAACGCGACGACAAGGCCGGGCAGGCCGGGGTTCCCCCCTGTAGCGCAGCCGTTGCTCGGGCAGTTATAGGGGCGCATGCTCGCCACCATTATCTCAAAGCCGATCGCGGTGCCCACGCCAAAGATGGTGAATCCGGCTATCGTCAGCACTTTGCCAGTGTGCTTGCGCCGCATGCGTGCGTCGGCCGCCTTTGCGGCCAGAGGCATCAGGCTCGGGTCGGTGGAGATCCGCTGCGCGACCGTGCTCGTCGACTCGCCGACGAGGGCGGCAAAGGCCTCCAATTGCCCGGGATCGAGCGTTGCACGAAGGCTTGCCGTGTCGGCGCGAGCCAAGGACGGCAAACCTGCTGCAAGAAAGAGCGCGGCGACGAAGACGGAGAAATACGATCGACGGTGAATCATTGACAGCCTCATCGGTTCGTTGTTGGCAGTGGCACGTGGAGGCCGGCACCGTAGTGCACAGTCTGGTGACGTTGCCTCCTCGGAACGCTTGCAGAACTTGTACCGAAGCCCAACGCGCAGAACGCGCGATAAAACGAAGAGATCCGGCTCGCTCCGCGCCGGCCTGCCGTCCAACGCGACATCGGTGTCGCGATCTATCCTCGGACAGGGAGGCTCTGGTGCACCTCGGTAGCACAACGACGCTTACCGGCAGGTACTGCGATCGCCAAAAGTTGCAATGCTCATCAGCCATCCGTCTTGAATACCTGACATCACGACGATTGCGGTGAACCCCATGCCTTGCGCGAGCAGACGTTGGAATTCCTGTCGCGGCACCGTCCCGTGCGACTGTCGCCCATTGACTATGATACTCCAGACCTGCTCGAGACTCTTGTTCTCACGCCGGCGTGTGACCAGCGGCGACGCGGAATCCTCGACCGGGAAAGACACTTGCGGCCATTGGAAGGTCGGGAATCCGAGACGGGCTCTGCGTCGGTGGCACATGTGAACAGGGCCATGGAGGCAGGCTCACCCCTCGTCGGCGGCGGAAGCACTCCCCTCGAAGGTCTGGCGACCGCTTGAGGAGCGGTGTACCATCCTGCCCATGCTCGGACCATTTGAGCGATCGGCGTTCACCGTTGGGATCGGGATCATGATTTTCCTCTCGGCTTGTGGGAACAGCGGGCAGGGCGGGAGGTCATCTCGAGACGCAGGTGCAGATGCTGCGGCCAAGGATCTCGGTGCCACAGTCACCCTGGATTCGAGCCCGGAGCCATTGAAGGATGTCGGGACAGATACCAGCCGAGGCCTCAATGAGGAAGTTGGTGCACTGCAATCAGATCTGGCCGCGTCGGCGCCCGAGACTCAACCTGACCAGGCCCGCGATGTGTGGACCAACCAGGTCGACCTCGCGCTGGACACGCCCCATGACCTACTCCAGGGCGGTTCCACCTCGGACTCCGCGCTGGACCTCGGGTCGGATGGCGCAATCGCCGATGTGCCTCTGCTAGCACTGGATGTTGCACAGGAGCGCGGACTTCCCGGCCCCGATGCTCCGATCACAGGGTCCGTCGACGCGCCTTCATACGACATGGCTGCCGGGGAGGCGGCTGTGGCCTCACCGTTCGATGCTGGGCGGGATCTTCGCGATGCTCCCGTGGATACGGGCAATGACGTGGTAGTGGACGCACAGGCCTCGCACGATGGTAGGGACGGCGGACATACCTGCTCTGCAATCGCGGCTGTATGCGGAGGAACGAACGTCAACCTGGCCATCAGCTCAAGCAACTGTGGGGGATGCAACCAGGCCTGTCCTCCGACCAGCGTCTGCAGCTTCGGCATCTGCGAGCCCGGAACCAGCAACTGGCCAACGCTTCAACACGACGTACAGCACACGGGTGAGAATGCCCTCGAGCTAGGCCAGTTACCGCTGTGCTTCGCTTGGTCGCGCCAGCTCGATTCCAGTTATGGCCTGAGCCCCCCCGTTGTTGAAGATGGGCGCCTCTTCATCGCATCCTTTGGAACCTTCATGAGGAATGCCCCGCTCTATGCGCTCAATGCATCCGATGGCTCGGACCTCTGGAAGTACGTCTTTGCCGATGCCGACACGATTGGTTTCCCGTCGGTGTTTTCGGGCTCGGTATATCTCGCCAATGGACAGCCGCTCGATACGAATGGATCGGCGGATCTGTGGTCGTTCGGCGCCGCCGCGGGCAGCACGCAGTGGGTTTCGCCATTGGCCGCCCAGTGGGAACAATACTGGGCGCCTATAGTAGTCAACGGAATCGTCTATACAGACGCCGGTGAGTATGGCGGGCTTTACGGCATGGCGGTGACAGATGGCTCACAGATGTTTTTCCAAGGCCTGGACCAGTGGGACGAGTGGAGCGCTGCCTTTTTCAACAACAAGATATATACCTTCATCAACGGCAATTTCCGCAAACACGATCCAGGCACCGGAGCTGTGCTCTCGACCGTCAAGATCCCCTTCACGTGGAACGGCTACTCGATGGAGACTGTACCCGTGTTTGGTCCAAACTACGCGTACGTCATCTCGCCACCAAGCTTGATTGCGATTGACACCACCGCAGAGACCATCGCCTGGACTGCAAACGGAACTTTCACCGGGACCCCAGCGCTCTCAGGTGCCGCCGTCTATGGCATCAGCAACGGCACCCTGCAGGCGCGCGACAGCGGTTCCGGAGCCTTGCTGTGGACCTTCGTCGGTGATCTCGCGCTGTCGTATCCCCCGGTCGTTGCCAATGGCTACGTGTACGTGGCAAGTCCCGCCAACGTCTACGCGGTCAGCATCGCCACGCATGGCCAGGTGTGGACCACGGCCGTGGGTGGTTGGCTTGCCGTGGCCGCCCACAGACTGTTCGTGGCCGGTCGGAATGGCCTGCTTTCGGCCTACGCACTGTCGGTACCCTAGCGCGACCGGCGGTCCTCCCGTCCCGTACTCGAGCCGCTTCTGCGTGTAGCGCGCCCTGTTCCAAGGACCTGTCAGTCACGTGGTTGCCGATCTCGATCGGGCAAATCCAGTTCCAACTCAACGGGGGATCTTCGGACGTCGGTGGGGTCGCGCTCTCGATCGCGTGCACGTTCGAAGGAGCCTCCGGGGCCGGTGTGGTTCCCCAAGCGCTCCTTTCCTCACTGAAGGAGATGTCTGGCGCGAGCCCTACGTACGCCGGCCTGAGCTCTGAGCTCGATGCAACCACCGTGGTCAATGGACTCACCATCGTGACACAGAGCTTTCAGAACTCTGCAACTACCGGTCACGATTTCAACGTGACCCTCCAGTAGATTGCACGGTAGTGCAGCCCAACTCGGACCGATTGAAAGGCTCCGACCGAACTTCTGCGGGAAGGGCGCGATAGCCGCGCCAGAACCGAGCACTCGCCCGATGGGTCACAGGCTTGTTGTACGACCCGCCTTGTGTTCGCGAAGTGCTTCGCGCGTAAATGCGTCGAGCTTGCCCGCCGCGACGTCGGACTGAAGTTGCTTGTCCCAGGCCGCGGCATCGTATTCGACAAACCACTTCCTGAACCGCGCCAGGTCCTTCTTTGGCAAGCGCTTCACGGCGTCGGTGATCTCTGCCACGGTGGTCATGCGAAGAGATTGCCTCCCTGGGTGAGCACTGGCAACCCGCTCGGCAAGCTCAGGCGCGCCGCCGGGGCATGTGACCTGACCCTTGGTGCTTGGTCCCTGACCAACCATTCGAAGGAGTCGAGGCCGCGGTAGCCCTTGATGCAAACCGGAGTTTGCCGGCGTGATTCTGGTAACCTGCGCCCGTGACGGACATCGAACGGGGTAAGGAGGGTGCCATGGGCAGACAGCGTCACGAAGTAATAGGGGTCACGATGGTCATAACGGCCGCGCCGGCGATCGCGAACTGCGCGACGATGTCAGGTGCGGAGAATACCGAGGCTGGCAGGTCGCAGGCAGATGAGGGGGCTAAGCTGTACGGACAACATTGCGCCAGTTGCCATGGTGACGCCGGACAAGGCACAAAGGATGCGCCGCCGGTCGTGGGCAAGAACGCGCTCCCACTCGATCCTCCGGCGACCGCCAAGGTGCGGACCACACAGTTCCACACTGCGCAGGACGTGGCGCAGTTCGTGGCCGCGAACATGCCAGCGAAGGCGCCGGGCAGCTTGACGACGGATCAGTACTACGACATCCTCGCGTTCGACCTGAAGGCCAACGGCATCGATGTCTCGAAAAAGAAGATCGACCCGATGACGGCAGCCGAGATCAAGCTGCACTGATTCGTGTCCGGGTCATCGGTCAGGCTTACGTCAGAACGTCAACCCAGCGGCGACGTTGATCACGGATTTGCTGGTGGCCTCGCCCGGCATCGATCCAGCCCGCGCGATACTAGCCTGCCCGGATGCTGGGCTTCTCGACTCGGGCTGGGCCACGTGCCCTATCTTTCTACGCCACACCATCGCATACACTGATGGGATGGGAGCGAGACGCAGGTCCTGCACTGCTGCCTGGCCTCGCCATTAATGGCGTCCACATCGACGGCGGTGTCCTCCGCTGTGGCTGCGCGCGAAGGCGCGTGAACCTCGAAGACATGACTTTGGATGTGGGCGAGAGGTGGCCGTTACAAAGGGACAAGGGGCGATGATCTGTCGGCCGAGGACCTCGACCAGACCAGGTGCGAGGCTGATGAATCCCCACAAAAAGCCCTGAAAGATCGATCATTTGAGTAGACCACCCTCTCCCTTCGGGTTCCGAAGGGAGAAGGGCGACGATAGACTGCCTTTTCTGACCGTCCCGATTCGTGGGGATTCATCAGGGTGCGAGGCCTGGCCGAATTTCCCTTCTTGGCTACGCGGCGAAGCGCAGAATCTCGACCTCGGCGAAAAGTCATGATCGATGTCCACTGGTGGCGATGCGCCGGTCTAGTATCCGCGTACGCACATGACTGGGAATGTGCCGGTGGGATCGAGGTCGAGGAAGGCGATGTTGCTGTCGTCGAAGTCGAAGATGAACAGCTTGGCCCCGTCTTGCCAGCCGGCACGGGAGCCCATGGCAAACCCGACACTGAGGTCGAACACGGTCTCGTCGATCTGCGGATCGTAGGGGTTTACCAGCGGGGGATACTGGGCGATGCTGTGGAGCTCCTTGTACGTCGGGAGGCGCCAGTCGCTGAATCCAGCCCAGGTCAGAGACTCGCAATAGGGCGTACCGGAGCCGCCTTCCGAGGCCACGCTCAGCTGCACCGTCATCTTTTGCTTCGATCCAAAGGTGGCGATCCAACCGTGGTCCATCAATGATTCGAGGCCGAGCAGCTCGCCATAGAAGTGCTGGGCTGCCGCTGGATCCGGTGTGGAAATATTGGCGACGATGCGTAGGACTTTCATAGCAGCTGCCCGAGGCTACGCCGGATTTGGCCCGCCGGCATGCGAATTTCAGGCGAAGATGCCGACCGATGTGACGAGCAACGTTGCTGGTCTATCTTTACCAGGGATTCCAAACCGAGGGTAGCGGCCCCCTATTTTGGGCGAGCCTCAACGGCATTTCATGCATCTATTTGTAAAGCACACATAGGTGCTCTGGAGGATTTATGTCGAACACACGGACGTTGATAGTCAAGGCCTACGCTGCCTTCAATCATCGGGATATCGACAGCGCCCTGGCGCTGATGAGTGAGAACGTTAGCTGGCCCAAGGCATCGGAAGGCGGGCGTGTCGTCGGGAAGGAAGAGATCCGATCCTACTGGACCCGTCAATGGAAGGAGTTTGATCCCCACGTGGAACCACTTGAGGTCATCGACCGGGAAGGCGGCATAACCGACGTCAAGGTTCATCAACTTGTGAAAAGCCTTGGTGGCGATGTCCTTTCTGACAGCGAGGTGTGGCACGTTTATGCCATCGCGAACGGTCTGATTGAACGCATGGACCTCATGGAGAGCGAAGCAGGCTCGGACTCAACCCCGTCTACAGCATTCTCTAGGAGGGCACGATGAGCAACGAATGCGTATGGTGACCATGGCGCCTGGACCCGAGGATAGGAACACCACACACTGGCTCGAGAACAGAGGAACGATTCCGGCGGTGGAGATCTCGGTCGACGCCCGCACTAATGGGCGCGCTTGGAATGTCCGGTGGAGAATGCTTCCGACATCACCCGCGCGAAGGGCTGACATTCATCCATGCTGCCTCCCTTCACACATCCGTGGCGATAGGCGCGCGCGAGCGCGCGACGGTCCTTGCTCGAAAGGCGTACGCGTAAGTGCGAAAGGGTGCCAAGGGCCGAGCTGGCGATAGCGTTGCGGCTGGCGCACGCGATGATCGTCGACTTGAGCGCGGCCGCTTTGGGCCCTAGCTCTCCGATGATCTCAAAGAGGCTCAGGTTTTCGGATTCGTCCGCGAGCTGCAGGCGTGCACGAAGACCGGGCAGCGCCGGGGCTGCCTCGGCCGCCACCACACGCAGCAGGCGGGTTCCCTCCTCTCCATTCGGCGCCGCAGGGTCTGCCATTCGGCGCCCGATCTGCGCGATGAACGGCAATACGATCTGCGGCGCGGCGGGCAGCTCGCCCATGATTGCGCTCCTCGGATCATCGAGGAGCGAGGCGAGCCCGAGGATGGCAGCGCGAACCGATTCGCGCCACGGCGGACTGCCATCGGCGCAGACAAGGATCGCAGCCGCCGCCCGTCCCCGCACCGCGGGCATGGCGTTGGCCATGTGGCGCTCAAGGGTGGCCAAAAGCCAAGGCGCTGGGCCGAATTCCCACGTCGGGATCTCTAATGGCAGGCCTGGTTGTCGATAGGCACCTGCACGTCGGTCATCGGCATCATCACGGCCGTCGCGGGCCGACTCAGGTTGCGTTGAACGTGAACGAGCCGCTGCCACCGTAGCCGTCCGTAGGGTTGCTGTCATCCGATGATGGGTCGCTCTGATTTCCGGAAAGGGTGGTGCACCTCGCCTGAAGTGTGTGAGCGCCTGGATCGAGCACCATGTCGTAGTGCCACAGCGTCCAGATGTCGGGTCCCGGACCGTAGTCGCGCGTCGCCGAGTGCCAGTCACCTCCATCCACCGAGACTTCTACGGAAACGATCGGATCGCTGCCGGCGAATGCGGTCCCGTTGGCTACGAGCTCCCCGGCCGGGACGTCGTCGAAAGGAACGTGAACCAACGCGTTGGTTTGGTAAACCGCATCCTTGGACCAACCCCTTTGGTCCCAGTACCCAGCAAACGGCTGATCGACGAAGTCGATACTGGTAATCCACTTCGGGTTCTTCATGCCGTAGCGCCCAGGCACGAGTAGTCGCACCGGATAACCGTGCTCTGTCGGCAACGCAACGCCGTTCATAAGCCAAACGAGCCATGCGGGTTTCTGCAAATCCGACACCGGAATAGACGTGTAGTATTGGTCTACACTTCTGAACACCAGCTCTACGGTGCCCGGCGAGACCTGAACACCCTTTGCGCTAAATACTTCAGTCAGTGGAAGCCCTGTCCATATCGCATTGGAAATGGCCAAATAGTACGGGGCAGCACTGATGCACTCCAGGGTGTGCTCTTTGTTGCGGGCAGGGAGACGCGTCAGAGTGGCGTAGTCGATGCTGGCGATTTCGACGCCGCGGTTGTGGATTGAGAGCGCCCAAGTGGAGACATCGACCTGCGGATTTGAGGAACTGCTCGTGATGTAGAAGTGCTCGTTGGGGGTGATGGGGCCGTAAGCCGTTAAAGGCCGAGGCGCGCTCGAGTCCGCGTCTTGTGGGGGAACGCCCCCGTCTCCGCGCGGACCTCGGCTGGGCGGGAGGCAGGCGGCGAGACCTGCCGCGGCAACAGTTCCTATGCTGCGTTCCAGGAACTCACGACGAGTTTGAACCTGCACAGCCAATCGCGGGCGACGTGGCGCCATGTAAACCTCCGCTCAGGGCCCCCTTGCGTGTCGTACTGCAACCCGGACTTGTCTGCGTTCATCTGGGTACCGAAGGAAGTGTGGTTTGCTCATTCCGCGTGCGCAAGGTCAACCAGGACTAACATGGTCGTCTTTTGGGTGGCGCGGCGCGGGGTGAATGTCCGGCGGGCGCACGGGCACGAGCACATCCAACCCAAGTGAAACATCACGGCTCGAGTCGCAGCTTTGGGGCCTATGAACAAGCAATTCTGTGAGCCACGACCATCTGGGGCGTTTCGAGTCGCCCGGCGTCCGTGTGGTTCAGCACCAGCCGCGCTGTCACGGTCAGTAGTACAGCTCCGCACTGGTCAGACTCGTTGAGGCCCCGGAACCATCGGGCCCATATCCACCGGCGACCAGAACGTGGCCGTCGAGCAGGCGCGTCGCCGTGTGCCCGCCTCTCGACTGGAGCAAGGGCCTTGCGGCGGTGAAGGTCCCCGTTGCCCGATGGTACAGTTCTGCGGTCCCGCCGATGACGAGCACCGTGCCGTCAAGCAGCAGCGTGGCCGTGAATGCGCTCCGGTCCGCCATTGGCGATCCGGTGGTAACGAAGGTCCCGCTCGTCGGCTCGTAGAGCTCGTCGGCCATGGACGAGGTCTGGGGGTCAAGCCCCATAGGCATTAAGCGACAGCGGCTGGCGTAGATCACCCTCTCCCTTCGGGAGAGGGCCGGGGTGAGGGTAAGGATATCCTTGACCTCGACGTCTGGGTTCAGAAGAGATTGCACCCTCACCCCGAAGCCCCTCTCCCTTCGGGAGAGGGGCCAAGCCAACAGTCTCTTCTCCAATCGCGAGCCGTCATTTTGTCCCGCTTCTGTCGCTTAACGCCTATGGGGTCATGCCCTCTCCCGACGACGAGCACTTCGCCGCTCGGCAATAGTGTCGCCGTGTGTCCGGTCTTTGCCGTCGCCTCATCGGTTGTCACAAAGTACCCGGACCGGGTTCAGGCGGGCATGCACGCGATCGCATCGCCGAGGGTGACGGTTGAGGGTGACCAGGGCCACAGGGCAAACCTGGGATCCGTGACTGGAGGTGATAGGATTTTGGCATGCGCATTTCACTGGTTGCCGTGGTTGGCACGTCCCTGGTTTTCGTAGCGTCGTGGTCTCGTCCCACGCAGGCATGCAGCGGCCGTTCCTCGGCCGCGCCCACGGCGTTCCCGGCGAGCGGTGCCGCCAACGTTTCCCCGTACACGTCGATCATCATCGCTGCCGGTGCCAGCCTGCCCTCGGGGCTCACCCTCGACGCTGGTGGCCAGACCGTCACCCTGCCATCGATTCTCACGCTCGGTTCCGGCTTGCTTGGGAGCAGTATCGCGACCTTCTATCGGCTTCCCCTGTATCTCGCGACCTCGACCAGCTACACCTTGAGCGCGCTCGACAACGGCACCAGCCGCGAGCTCACCCACTTCACCACGGCGGCGGGCTACGACAAGGCCCCTGGGCAAGCGCCGGTCATCGATCGACTGCGGCTCTGGCGCGTCCGCTACCCGGTGGAGCAGGTCGCCGCCGGGGGATGCGTCTTCGACGAATACGAAGGCTACATCGACGTCGACTATCAGGACGGCAGCGTGCCCAACACGCCCGCCAACGAGATCGTCACGGTGCTGTCGTTGCAAACCAAGACCGGCAGCTCGACCCAGAAGTTCGTATTCGCCGGCTTGTCGCATTTCGACGGCGCCCAGGTCCAGAATGCCATGGGAAGTGCGCTCGTCGACGTGCCGGACGGGGGGTTCCCCTCGCCGGTGTATGCCCTGTGGAAGCCCACGCTCGAGCCCGATCGCGAGTACTGCGTCTCCATGACCCTGTACGGTCGCAACGACCAGGCCATGCCACAGGTCACGAGCAACAACGTCTGCGCGACGGTCACCAACCTGGACGCCCTCCCTGGGATCAACGACGCAGCGGCGCCGCCTGTCGACACCGCCCCACCCGACACACGCGTGGTCAAGGATTCCGAATTCCCCTCGTTGGACGCGGGCACAGACGAGCCAAGCACGCCGCCTGTCTCCTTGGACGCGAGCTTGGTCCTGCCAGACGCTTCTCCAACCCAGCCTGATGCCGCGATTGCGCCGGCCGCCGACACGGCGGTCGCCCAGGGCGCCGATGCCACGCAGCCAGGCGATGCGGTCGCCGTGGTGCTTGCCGACGCGCCGCCGGCAAGCGATGCCCGCGTAGTCTCGCCGCCGAAGAAAAACGGCTGCGGCTGCAACCTGGGCGGCGGGGAGAAGTCCACCGCGCCCGTCGTGCTGTGGGCGGCACTGCTGCTGCTTTGGGCCCCGTCGAGGCGCCGTCGCGCCCGTTGGAGGTTGAGGAACACCATCGATTATCCCAACAGTACCCTCGGACCGGGTTCATCGGAAGGGATCGATGGGGAAGCGGCCGGCCGACCGGAGGCACCGTTACGTTACTGATAGCAGATGCCGTAGTCTTTGCCGACGAAGTTGGCACTGCAGGTTCCGACGGCACAGTCCGCGCTGGACTTGCATTGGGGGTGGCACACAAAACTGGTATCGCTCCCGAGTTGCGAGCACGCCTGGTCGCTGCAACAGGGCGGTGACGTGGATCCGCAAGCGGTGCCAGTCGTGCCACAACCACACCAACGCGCGTCGGCGCAGAAGCCGCTATTGCCGCTGGTGTACATCTCGCAACAGCCAGTGGAGCAGTCGTTGTTCGTGGTGCATGGCCGCCGGCATCCGATCCAGTCGGAAACCGTTGTGCTGCCATTGCAGAGACCGGTGCAGCATTCCGCGGAATTGGTGCAGCTCGCGCCCACCTTTCCGCAAGACGAAGTGCAAAGAGAGGTGTCCGCGCAAACCGCCTTGCCGTTGTTGTCTTCGTCGAAACAGCATCCCGAAGGACAATCCGCGTTGGTACTGCACGGGCGCTGACAAATTGCCGTACCCGGCATGCACGTTAGTCCATCGCAGCATGCCTTGCTCGCACAGGATGCGCCGGTCGCTGCGCAGAGGCCCACCACGGCTCCCGGCCCGTCCGCGCATTTCGGGTACTGCTTGGCCGCCGCTCCGGTACAGAAGCACGAGGCCTCCTCGAAGCTCATGCAGGAATAGGCCATGCAATACGGGCGAGGATCGCTGGTCTTGGGTGCGAGCGGAACGCAGACGTAGCCCTCGAGTTGGCACATCGATTTCGACGAACAGTCGAAGATCCCATTGGGACACGTATCGCCGATGCTGCCGCAATCGGCAGGACGCACCCAAGCAGGCGGCGCAGTGGTGATGGGTGGTGCAGTATCCGGTGTGGGCGCCGGGCCGACGTCCGTTGCGATGTCGCGGGCAAGATCGGCAGAAGAGCGCGTGTCAGACGCATTCGCATCGTCGCCGTGGCTGCCGCCTTGAAGTGCGTTCGTCTTGCCTCCGTTCGAGCTACATCCGCAGCAAGCGATCACGAGCGCAGCGATTTGAAACTTGGCTATATTCTTCTCCATAACACCAAGGCCAGCATCTCCGAAAGCGTGATTTTTGTCACGTTGTCTCGCATACAACGATGTTGAAGAGTACGTGATGGAATTCAAGGGCTCACGGGAACGCTCTTCGTTGTGCCCAAGGCGGGCGGTGGCCCTGTTGCATTGCCCTCCCCTTTCTCCGCATCCTACTGGATGCTCGGAACCAGTTCCGAAGGCGTCACCCTGTGGCGGACGTCGGCATCTGGGGGAGGTGGTTACCTAATTTGGCGTTCGACCAGCGACGGAGCTGCGACTACGCCATTCTGGACCGACCTGCCCCCGACATTGTCCGTGACCAATGCTTGGTCCGACGGCAACGGTGGTTGGCACATGGCTGCATGGGAAGCCACGGATGCGACGATGAACTTCGCTTCGCAACACACGACGCTCTGGGCCCTCGACAAGTCAGGACATAGCGCCCGCCTGGCATGCAACCCTTTGGCCAATATGACCCGCGAATACTCCACCGCGCTTTCTCCCACGGCAGTGTTCCTGCTCGACTCGGACGATTCTCGCCAGGTCAGGTCCATCGTCTCCATCGAGCGCTCTAGGTTGTAGACGATCATGATCCCTGACCCGATTGGCGTTATCTACAATGGCACAAGCATGCCCCATCAAATGGACCGCATGGAGGCCACTGGGCCCGCCCGCACCGGGGACAGAATGGGTCAGGCGTGCGCGACGGGAATCATGGGCGCTGTCGCCTGGGGCGATGCGAGCCTCGATGCCGCGAAGAAGGCGGGCTCGATCACCGAAGTCCACAGCGTCGAGTTCAAACCAACCGTGGTGGCCCTCGGCATCTATTATCAAGCGTGCACCGTCGTGCACGGCAAGTAGCTCCTTACGATCGTTCAAGAAGGAAAGCACAAGCATGATCAGCACAATGACCTGTTCCCTAAATACTGCTTGCGTCCGCATCGCCACAACAGTCGTCGCCGCCCTGACATTCGTTTTGGCGGCCGCTCTCCCGGTCCAGGCCGCAAGCATTCCGAATTGCAATCTGGATGGAGCGGCGACACCCTGCTTCGAAGAGGTCTGGGTGGATGGAGGCCAGTTCAAGATGACCTTTGTCGACCTCAACCCCACGCCCTCCAACCCGTCAGATGTCAACTTCTACGTCGTGGCGCCACAGACCGGCACCCCACAGGGCGGCCCCGTGCCCTTCTTCCACGACCACGTCACAGCCGAATCGCGACGGCACGAAGAGCGCCACGATGGGCACCATGGTGACCTCAACGTTCACTATCACAGTTTCCTCGTCTTCTGCAGTCCTCAGGGCATTTCTAGCGGGGCCTGCGTGCCTACGATGACCTCGGGACCGCAGGGCATCCTACCCTTTGCCAAGACGGTAAACGGGCACAGGCTGATATCGGTCAACCGAATAGAATCGGCCGCAACTGCCGGGCTCGTCACACTGGTAGACACGGGGGCAGTGATCATCGCTAGAATTGACCCCGACGACTGTGAATAGGTACGACGCAGGGACCATCCACGGCCGAAGGAGGGTCCGGACATGACCATCACCACCAGGAAGCTGACCCGCGCAGCAGGCCTGGCTGCGATCGTGGCCGGCTTGCTGTTCATCGGTGTCCAGATCAACCACCCCCACCTGGACGCCACCTCCATCACCACAACCGAGATGGCCATCCGCGACTCACTGAAGGTCCTGATGGCCGTCCTCGCCCTCGTTGGCGTCACCGGCATGTACCTGCGGCAGGTCAGGCAGACCGGCCTTCTCGGCCTTGTCGGGTACGTCCTGCTCGGCAGCGGCTACCTGCTCATTATGAACACCGCCTTCGTCGCCGGGTACGTCCTTCCGTCCATCGCTTCGACAAACCGTGGGTATGTCAACGATGTCCTCGCCGCGGCCACCGGCGGCACTGCTGCCGGCAGCATCGGGCTGCTGCAGACCGCAATCCAGATCCAAAGCATCGCCTACCTGGCCGGCGGCCTCCTCTTCGGCATCGCGCTGTACTGGGCCCGCGTCCTCGCCCGCTGGGCAGCCGCGCTCCTCGCCGTCGGAGGGATCGTCACCGTCGCGCACTCGGTGATGCCGGACGCCTTTTACCGATTGTTGGCCTTCCCCAACGGCATCGCCATGATCGCCCTGGGCCTCTCCCTGTGGCGCGAGCAGCGCCCTGGTGCTTGATCCTCATCGGTTCTCCCAAAGTACCCTCGCACCGGGTTCACCTGCTATGCTCAAAGATGCGGTTGTTCGTAGGTGTCAGTCTGGGCGCTGACACGTTCAGAGGTGACGACCTCCACTTGAAAGACGGGGACTTCCATATGACGAAGGCGAAGCTCGGAGGCATGGTTGCTCGATTCTCTAGGACCACGGTCTGGGTGTGCATGGTGTGCGCCTGCAATGCCCAGCCTTTCGACGGGGGCCCGCCTTCGGACATTAGCAACAACAGCAACAGCGGAGGAAGCACTGGCGGCACTGGGGCTGGCGGCGGAATCGCCTTCGCAGGCGCCGGTGGCGAAATCTTCGTGCCCAGCGCCGCGGCCCCGGGTGACACCGGGCCCTCATCTGCGAAGCTTCTGGCGACCCTCGACGCCCCGTGGGGACTGGCGGTGGACGCCACGACCGTCTACGTGGCAGGGCAGGGCGACCCGCCGCCCGCGCACTCCCTCGTCGCCATCCCCATTGCCGGTGGCCAGCCCAATTCAATCGCTGTTGGGAGCAACTGGACGGTTGCTATCGACGACATGCGGGTTTACTGGGGCGACGGGACATCCATTCGCGCGTGTGCCAAACAAGACTGCGCCAGCAGCACCATCGTGCTGGCGCAATCCGGCTCGTCGCACGGAATCGCAGTCGACGCCACAAGCGTCTACTGGGCCACGACTTCCGAACGAACGGTCATGAAGGTCGACAAGAATGGTGGCGCGTCCTCCGTGCTCGCCTCGGGCACCTATCCGTACGAGCTCACCGTGGACGAGGCCAACGTTTACTGGACGGACTACGAGTATTCCACCGGGAACGGGACCGTCATGAGCGTGCCGATCGCGGGAGGCTCCCCTGTGCAGCTCGCGATCACTAAGGACGGGAACACCATGGGGATTGCTATCGACAAGAAGAACGTCTACTTCACCACCGGCGACGGCAAGATGATGCAGGTGCCGAAGAATGGAGGAGCCGCCCTCACCCTTTCGACCGATCTCGGCAACGAGCCATGGGGTATTGCCACCGACGGCAAGAACGTCTACGGGGTCAGCGAGCCCCTCCATGGGCCCGGGGCCATCGTGCGGGTGCCGGTCGGTGGCGGCGCAACGAAGGTGCTCGCGTCGGGCCAGGTCGCCCCCGTGGGCATCGCCGTCGATGCCGCGTACGTGTACTGGACCGACGTGGAAGCCGGCAAGGTCATGCGCATCGCGAAGTAGTTCGAATTGATCGAACCGACCATCCAGCGGATGATGGCCTAACGGCTGGAACCTCCCCTATGACCGACAAAGATCCGCTCAACATCTCCGGACAGGTTGTTGCCGGGAAGTACCGCATCGAGCATCTCGCTGGCGAGGGCGGCTTTGCTGTGGTGTACGTGGCCGAGCACACCATCTGGAAGCAACTGGTGGCCGTGAAATTCTTCAGCGGTCTCTCGCAAGCCCCCGTCGAATACCGGGAAGAGCTGCTGCAACAGTTTTTCCAAGAGGGTGCTCTTCTGACCGAGCTGTCGAGCCAGACCGCGGGGATCGTGCAGGCTCGGGACGTGGGCGCCTACACCACACGCACCGGCCAGTGGCTGCCCTTCATGGTTCTGGAGTGGCTCGACGGCACGCCGCTCGATGCCGTCCTGGCAGAGGATCAGCGCCTGGGGCAGCCATGGACGGAGGACGAAGTCGTTGGTTTTTTGCGGAGAATCTTGCCCATTCTCGACGTGGCCCATCGGCGAGGCATTACCCACCGCGATATCAAGCCGGCAAACATCTTCATCATGGGCAGCGACGCGCGCGCGCCGGACACACCCTGCAAGCTGCTCGATTTCGGCGTCGCCAAGATGGTTTCCGACCATGCCAAGCTCAACGCGGCTCTTGCCAAGACCGGCGTGGCCATTACCTCCTTTACGCCCCGCTATGGAGCGCCCGAGCAATTCACACGAAGCTACGGCGCCACCGGGCCATGGACAGACGTGTACTCGGTGGCCCTGCTCGCTTGCGAGATGCTCACGGGCCGGGCCGCGCTCGAGGGCGAGGATCTGATCCAGTTCGGATTCTCCTCGGCCAATCCCACACGAAGGCCTACCCCTCGCTTCCTCGAAGCAAAGGTCTCAGACCAGCTGGAGGAGGCGTTTGCAAAGGCCCTGGCGATCCGACCGGAAGACCGCTTTCAGCACGCGGGAGAGTTTCTCGAAGGTGTCGAGCGCGGCCTTCCTTCGCCGGCACAGGCAGCTCCATCAACCAGTCTGCAGCTCGCGCCCACGCTGCTGGTCCGAATCGAAGACCGCACGATGACTCCTGCGACGGCGAAGCCTGCGACGGCGACGCCTGGGCCTCCGTCGCCGAAGACGACGAAGCCCGAGCCTCCGCCGTCGAGAACGGCGACATCCGAATCTCCGCCACCGAAAAAAGACGAGTCCGGGGTCGGCACCTTGATATTCCTCCTCGTCGTGCTCGTGGGTGCCTTCGTCGCTTACAGCACGACCGATGTCCGGGGGGCAAAAGAAGTGCGTGCGTTCTTCTCACCGGTGGTTCGCCTTGTCAGGAAAGAGGCGTCCCAGCAACTTCCCAAGCTGCGGGAGAAGACCCGACAGGTCATGGACAGCGCTGCGGACATCCTGGCCGGAGCAGAACCCGGCTGCGCACCCGGCACACGACTCGTGACCTCGGTGCCAGCCCACGCGCCCGAGGCTCACGCTGGCTCCGGTGAGCACGGCTCGACCGAGCGGGTCTGTGTCGATGAGCATCTGGTCAGCGAAATTGACTACAGCAAGTGCGCCGTATGCGAGCAGCCGAACAGCTCGCGGGCGAAGAGCGCGCGAGCAAAGGGAAAGACCCGAAGGCACTCCGAATTTTGCATCGACGGCAAGACTCCGACGACCGATCCAATTCGATGTGCGACCGGGAAGCAAGCGGACATCTACTGCGCAGCCCTGGCAGCCAGGCTCCCCACCGAAGAGGAGCTGCACGCGCTGCCTCCGACGTTGGTTCGGGCGCCGATGGAGTGGACGTCCGCTACGCCCGAGGCGGACCGCGAGAATCGGGGCCCCTTTCGCTGCGCCCACGACCGGTAGGGAGGGGACTCTTCGAGCGTGCTGCTAGTTCCGCCCGTCAGAATTTCAACCATGTTTGGGTCGTCGAGCAGACTGGGAACCCTGGACGGGTTCCCAGTCCCTCCCGCGATGGGGCCCGTCGGGCAGAGCCCGCCGGATCCCCACGCGATGCATCCCGCCCGGCTTCGTTGCTCCTCGGTTACATACGTCAAGTATGCGCCCTCGTCGCGCCTCGCCGGCCGGGCGCCTCGGCGGCCAAAACATGGCCGCTCTTCTGACGGGCGGAACTAGGCGCGCGGTGAGTGGCTCCTAGCCCTGAAGCGGGCTAACGTTGCTAGTCCACGCCATCGGCGATACTCCTGAGTCATGCGACCCCTTCGGTATTCCATCAAGCTGGGATTGATCGATGAGTACGAGTTCTTCGTACAGCCCAGGCTAATGGGCCATGGGCCGACGTTGTTCGCGGGGCTATCGAAGCACATAGACTTGAAGCTCGTGAGCCGGCTGGAGTTCGGCTCGGGGGCGGTGGCGATGCGGTATGAGCCAAGAAGGTAGCCATTGGGCTGGCTAGACGCAGCCGGCGCCGCGGAAGCATCATTTCGTGCCGCGCGGCACCTCCGTCCGGCGACTACTTCCCCAGTTGGGGGGTCAGTCCGTCGACGTGCATCTCGAAGTATTCGTTCTTGCTGAAAGGCCCGACCACGGCTTCGACGAGCTCGCGCACCACACCGAGGGACTTGCCTTCCCAAATGCAGACCCCGAGCCGATGATCCTCGGTGGCCGCGTGAACGGGCAACGCCACGTGGTTCGGAAGGCCCTGCTCGAGTGCCCTGGCCTCGGCCGCTTGAAAACCTTTAGGGTCGTGAATGTGATGGATGACGGTGATGAACATTGCGTTTTTCCTCCGCCTCGTTCGATTCCCCGCCTGGCGAAAAGGTTCTGTCTTTCGAAGGCTTTTCGCCATCGCACCTCAATCCAAGCGCGAACTGATCGGCTACCCGCGCCGCAAGCGCCGAAGTTGAAGGTGCCCGCGGTCACTAGCCCCAAGCATCCTCTAGTAAGAATCGAGACATTTTGGGCTACCATTGCCTGCTGTGACGAGGAAGAACCTACCGTATCTTATTTGCACATTCGCGCTCGCGTGCTCGGGTCCACGCCCTTACACTACGCCGGCTGAGCCTGAACCCGACGCATTCAATCCGCCCAGATCTATGGACGCTCAGGCATCGCTGGACCTGAGACCAGAGCGAGCCCCCCCAGACACCACGGACCTTGCGGCCCAAGATGCAATAAGCGCGATAGACGCGATAGACGCCGGCGCGACAGCAGACAGGCCACACGACGGCGGACCCATCGCCTTCCTCGACGCCATGGGCATCGACTCGCCGGCAGACGCCGCATCCGAGCCGGGCGTGGACGGCGAGCAGGGGCCGCCCTTCTGTACGCAATCGACCACGTCGGCTGCGATTACCTTGGAGATCCCATCGGGCAAGGTGACGGTGGGCACGGCCTATGGCAGCAGCCCCAACGACGTATGGGTGAGCACGTTGCCGGACCACAAAGTCGCACGTTGGAATGGTTCTGCCTGGAGCTGGGTGGCCGAGCTCGCCGGCACGTCCATTCTGGCCATCGCCGGCAGTGGTTCGTCGGATGTGTGGCTTGGCGGGACCGCCGGCGCTCTCTTCCATTGGGACGGGCACGCGCTCTCCCCTGCGAACAGCAACAGCACCCTCGACATCCAGCAGATCGCCGTGCTTGGCAGCGGCCAGGCCTTCGCGCTTGCCTTCTTGCCAGTGCACAAGGGTTCCTTCGATCTGCTTCGGCTGGCGGGCTCGGCATGGTCGGTGGTGGCCCAATCCGCCGCACCGACGGAATTGTATTACCTGCCGCACGCGCTTTACGCCACAACAACCGACGAGGCATGGCTCGCTCTCGACGTGCAGGTCTTCCACTACCAGCACAACCTCTTGGGATCTGTCGCTGTCCAAAATCCGACGGGCGTTTGGGGAACCGCCCCCGACAACGTTTGGTTCGGCGAGTGCAAGTGGGACGGGGAAAGGATCGTGCAGCCGCTTGCCAGCGTTTGGGGGTCGATTTGGGGCACCGGGCCGAGCGACATGTGGATTGACACCGTCCACTGGGACGGGCAGACCGCCACGGACTACACTGGCAATGGCCTGGACTACGGCCCGACCGCTCTCTTCGGTCTATCGACAACCGATGTCTGGGGAACCGCGCAGGCTGGACGAATCGTCCATTTCGATGCATCGCGAACCTGGAATGAAGTCGTCGCGGGCGCCGACGCCTCGTCGGAGGCCCCCGGCGGTCTCGCGAGCGGCATCTGGCAGGTCGGAGCGAATGCGTTGTGGATCACCGGCCTTTACAACCAAATCTACCTCTACGACGGCGGTGCGCTGGTTCCCATCCCAAATACCGGCGCACCGCCATCGGACGGTTTGCTCGGAGTGTGGGGAAGCGCCACCAACGACCTTTGGGCAGTGGGGAAGAACGGCGCCATCCTCCACGGCGACGGTACCGGCTGGATGCCGGTTGTATCCCCGACGACGAATACCCTGCGAGCGGTTTCCGGCAGCGCGGCGGACGACGTTTGGGTCGTGGGCGACGCCGGCATTATCCTGCACTGGAACGGCGTCGCCTGGAGCGCGGCTCCCTCGAACACCAGCGCCGACCTGCTCGCCGTCTGGGCCACGGTGGGCTATGTGGTTGCCGTGGGCGCCAAGGGCACCGTCGTGGCCGGCACAGGCAGCGGCTTCGTCGCCCAGACCAGCGGCGCCACCGCCACCCTAAGCGGGGTTTGGGGGCGTAGCCCCACGGACGTCTACGCGGCGGATGGGAAGAACCTGTTCTTCTACGATGGTGCAGCGTGGACCCAGAAGACCATTCCGGGCGGCGGGTGCGTCTCCGGCGTGTGGGGCGCGGCCGGTGGCGTGTTCGCAGATGGGTACTACGACGATGAAACGCAAGCCGAACGCGTGGTTCCCGCCTACCCGCCAGCCACTCACAACGGCGCCGTCGTGTGCATGCAGCTCGACGGGGTGTGGGCCGGTTCGGCCGGCGATTTCTGGAGTGTCGGCGGCGAGATCCATCTGCTCCCTAACGACACCACCAAGAGCATCTACCGCTTCAACGGGGAATGCATCGAAACCGTCGCCACGAATCTTTACCGTTCATTCTACATAGATGCCGGACCTGGCCCCGCCTTCCCAACCATGCGAGCCATCTTCGGTATCGGCGAGCACGACCTGTGGGCCGTCGGCGATCTGGGCATCATCGCTCACATCCGAAGGTAACACGCCATGCCTGGCGGCGTCCGCCAACCAGTGCGCCGACGGTATTAGGGATTTACGTGGAATGTAAGGTCCAGGCCGATGTTGCTCGCGTTGATAGTCTGGCCGGCAAACGTGTAGTGCACGCCGGTGTAGCGCAGGCCAAATGCGAAAGCCATGTGCCACGAGGTGGTCGTGTAGAGGCCACCCTGGGCTATCCAACCCCACGGGCTGCCGAAGTCCGCGCCGCCGGAAACCACGCCGCTTCCGGAGAGGTTGACCCCGGATTCCTTGTGCGGACCGGCCAGCAGGTGCACATACCAGCTATCGGAGAGTGCAATGAGCGCTTGCGCCCACAAGTCCAGCGGGAAGCGCGACATGTCGACGCTGCCGTTGCTCGCGCTGATGGAGTCGTACTTCCACCCGATGTCCCCACCCAGGCCAAGTCCCACCGTATTACCGATCCAAAGAGGGGTCACGGTCGCGCCGATGGCGAGATACACGCCGCCCCCGGCACTGAGCGTGCTGCTGTCTCCATTTGAGAACTGCGCGGTCACCAGGTTGTCGCCTCCGCCAGCCAAGCCCATCGCCAAGTGGAACCCGGTTCCGGGACGGGGGGCCTGCGGAAGAACAGCACCCTGGCCGTCAGTCATTAGGCTTGCGAGGGGCGGCGCCTGCACCGGCGCGCGAGGTGGGGGCGCCGGAGCAGCGGAAACCGACTGTGACGCCGGCGCATCGGGGCCGGAGGCCAACTGCGACGCCGGGGCGGGCGACGGCTCGACAGGGGTCGGCTGGTCTGCAGGACCCTGCTCGGACGCGGCGGAATGGCTGGCACGGAGAGCTTCACGGCGCTGCCGCAGTTGGGCCGCCATCTTGGGACATCCGGTGGCGACAGGCTGGAATGTGGCGGAATCAACGACCTCGGCATACCAGCCGTCTTTCCGCCGGCAACTCACCTGGTAACGATGCCCGGGATTGGTAGCAAAGCACAGACCGATCGGGCGTGACGTGTAGACGCGAGTGTAGAATCCCATGAACTGCGACGCGTGGCCCTGCATGCGTACCAGGTGTTCGCCAGGCAGGACCTCGTAGCTGGCAGTGCTGCCGCCGTCGACAGGCGTGCCGTCGATACTGGCCAGCGTGGTACCGCCTCCGCTCGAGATAACAGCGATCTCGGCGGATGGCCTCCTTGCCCCCGCGTACATCGTCGTGGTGCACGCCCCAATGGAAACCGCGAGTAGGATGGCGATCCCCACGCCGAGGATCCGTCCCCACCGAGAATGTGCTGACTCCGAAGGCTCGACGGTTCCGAGGTGTGTCTTCATTGCGGCAGCGAGTTTAACACTCCTTGCCGCACTGCTGAAGGAGCAAAGGCGCTGTTCCCGAATGGGCTCGACACCGATCCAGTGCAGCGCTGGACCGATCAACGTCCACTTCCAGTCATCGCGGCCGCGCTGCTTGCGCTCTTGACGGCCAATGGTCTCTTAATGAACCTTGTGCCTTCGTCAAGCCCGCCCTACGGAGGCTATCTCACCGGCGTTCCTGCTGCCGCGCTCCTGCTCTTCGAGGCGGGGGCGCAGATCTACGCCGCTGTTGCGATGTTCAAAGGGCGAGTCTCGGGCTGGTGGGTTGCACACGTCGCCGAGATCGCAAGCACGGCATTCTTGGTGCTGAAGGTCGTACGCAACCCTGACAGCGTATGGACGGGCCTCATCGTGCCGGCCGCCTATCTCACTTTCTTGCTCTGGCTGCGCCGCTACTTTCCACGCAAGGGATCTGTCGGCAACACAAGCGCGTCGCGGACACTGGACGTCACGAGTCCTGGTCCAGGATCGTGAAGTGCGCACGCAAGGTCAGTGCTTGGCAAGCATGGGCACGATGGGGGCTCGGCATCGATGGTAGTGATCACACATCATGAGGACAACGCCAGCGGCGATCCCGAGTGCCATGCGGACGATGCCGTGAAGGCCGACGCAGCCGCCGGCAATGGCGACCAGGGATCATGCTCCAGGACTGCACGATCACCATCGCCAACGCGGGCGCGCCGGGCAGCATGAATGCCGTTGGAACCTTCTCGGCGGTTCTGAGCTCGACCACGGGTGGCACCACCACCATCTCCAATGGCGTGTTCAACACGCCCATCCCGGTCACCGGCAGCTAGACAAGCAGAACTTTGGCAGCCGCCCGCCGGCCAATGACTAGGGCAGTCGGCCTCAGCACGAATCTCACTCGTCAATCGGCTCGACCCCAAGTTGCTTGAGTCGCGCAAGGTTGTCCTTCATCGCCTGGAGCACTTCGGGGGAGTGGCCCTGCCAATTCGTGTGCTCGGCGATGACCCGCAGCGGTTGGCGGGAGCGGTATGACTTGGTCGGATTTTCCGCGAATTTCTTATCGGTCAGATTGGGGTCCTCCGTGATGGGGCCGGTCGGCTCCACGATGTAGATTCTGCCGGGACCTTCGCCGAGGGACAGCTCGGCGCCCCACATGGCAGCATCCAGGGTGGCGGTCAGGTAGACGTAGGTTGTCTTCCTATCCAGCTTGCCGAAGTTGGGCGGACGGCCGGGCTCGATCAGGTCTCCCGGCTTCAGGTCGGCCGTGGTGCCATGGTAAAAGCACTGCGGGCTTGGGTCGTCGGTGGTTGTCACTGGTTCATCTCGCGGGGCAACGCGCGATCATATCGATGACGGCCGAGCGCCCTTTGTGGCCTTCCCCTTCGTCCAGCTCGGGCTCGTACGCCTCGATGCGAAGAAGCTCCCAATCGGCAAACGCCGCTCGCAACAGCTCCTCGGTGTATAGCTGTTCCACGATCGCCGGCCCGCCTGTCCCGTACTCGAGCTGCTTCGGCGTGTAGCCGTGGAGCAAGACGACGCCCCCGGGCCGCACCGCGCGCTTCATCCCCGCGAATATCTCGTCGCGAAGGGCAGGCGGCGCGAACTGAATGAAGACGGCCACGACCGCATCGACCTCCGCTTGGGGCCACTGCCACCCCTGCAAATCCAGGTGGCGAAACTCGACGCTCACGCCGCGGGCGTCGGCCAGCTTGCGGGCCTTGGCAATGCCCGCCTCGGCGATGTCGGTGGCGACTACGCGATGGCCTAGCTCGGCCAGATACACCGAGTTGCGGCCCTCGCCATCCGCGGGCACCAGCACGTGCGAGCGCGGGGGAATGTAGTGCGCATTGTCCGCCACGAAAGCCGCGGGGCGAGTGCCAAAGATGTAGGACTCGCTGGCAAAGCGGCCATTCCAAAAGTCTTGATCGCTCGAAGGCATGAGGTTCCTCGGGGGAGAACCTATGCCTACCGTCGAAACAACCTGCGGGCCAGAAACTTTGTCACGCGCGGCATGATCAGGTAGGTCATCAGGTCTCGCTCACATTGCACCTCGTCTATTGAATCGCGCCATGGATTGGTCACGACCTTGCCCCGGCAGTCGAGGGAAATCGAGGTAGCGGTACGCGGCGAGTAAGCTACGATGCGTCCGCTGCAATGGAGGCGGATCTGCCCTGTATGTGCGCGATTTCGCTTTTGGTGACGAGCCTGCCTTGCAGGTTGTCTTCTACTCTGCAATCCACACGATTGCCGCGAGCGACTATACCCCGGCGCAGCTGGATGCGTGGGCACCGGGCCGCCCTGATATGGAGAGATGGACGGCGCGGATGCGCGCGATTCAACCGTTTGTGGTCGAAGAGGATGGGCGAATCGTCGGATACGCCGACCTTCAGGCGAACGGCTATATTGACCACTTCTATGTTTCCGGATCAGACGCGCGCCGTGGGATGGGTCGGATTCTCATGGATCGCATCCATTCTCGTGCAGAGGAAATGAAGCTCGCGCGCCTTTTCTCCGATGTGAGCCGGACCGCGCAGCCATTCTTCGAACGCTTCGGTTTCCTTGTTCTTGAGCACAGAACCGTGGTTGTAGGTGGCGTCAGTCTGCCGAACGCGCGTATGACCAAAGATCTGCTTATTGGAGGCGAGAAGTGAACCGCTACCCGCGCCGCGAGCGGCGAAACAGCATCATCGGGACAATGCCATCGGCGATCCCAAGGCTTGAGCGGGCTAGCGGCCGATGATGACGTTGCGCACGGGGGAGAACATCGGCGTTGGTGGCTTATAGTCAAGGTCGGCCATGATCGGGAGCAGCGTTTCGCCGAACTTCGCGAACGTCTCTTGCGATTCCCAAATATCAAGGACCTCTCGGTCATCTTCGGCTCCAAAGCACACGTGGTACAGCCTGCCTTTGGGCATTCCCGCGCCGGCCTTTTCAAGTCGCTTCACCACCTCGGTATAGAGTTTCGCCGTGAAATTCGCTTTACCAAAATACACACTGATAGCCATGTTGATTCTCCCTGTTGTTGTCGAATCAGAGGTTCCCGTCGGTTGAACAATCTGGATCAGCCAAACCGGCCCTCGTTCGATTCTCCGCCCGGCGAAAGGATTCTACCTTTCGGAGGACCTTCGCCGCTCAATCCAAGCCGGCGTCAGCCGAGCCCGGCGCGCTCCCGGCATTGATCACGTGGCGCGCAGTGAATGTTTCGGGATGGCCACCGACCCAGCTACCGTTCACGAGCTGATCGGTCGACGGATCGTAGGTGGCGACATCATTGTCCAAGACGACGCTGCCGTGGCGATTGGCAAGGTCCTGACCGTTCACGACCTTGCCCCGGCAGTCGAGAGAAGTCGAGGTGGCGGTGCGCGGCGAGTAAGCTACGATGCGTCCGCTGCAATGGGGATGGATCTGCCATGTATGTGCGCGATTTCGCTTTCGGTGACGAGCCTTCGCGTCCCAGTTCAGGTTCACCAGCCCCGATGTGCTCGTCCACAGCCACCGGGGTCGGGGTCGGGGTCGAGAGTCGACGCGAGTAGGTCACCCGGTTGCCTTCCGACTTCTTGGCCAAGTACATAGCCTCATCACTCGCTTGTAACAGGTCGCGGGCGCTTTCGGCGTGGTCGGGGAACAGCGACACGCCGATGCTGGCCGAAATCTCCAAGCGTCCTTTGTCGTCGGTGACGAAGGGCGAGGCCAACGCTGTGCGGATGCGCTCCGCGACCTGGGCCGCATCCTCGCTGTGCGGCAGATCGGGTAGGAGAACCACGAACTCGTCTCCTCCCAGGCGGGCGGCGGTATCGTATTCACGCAGACACTCCGACAGCCGCTGCGCTACGGCCTTGAGCAGCCAATCGCCGGTCTCGTGCCCTTGGGTATCGTTGATGGCCTTGAACCCATCGAGGTCGATGAAGATCACGGCGACCTTGCGTTCCTCGCGTCTTGCGCGGGCTACGGCGCCTTTCAGCCGATCTCGGAGCAGCCGACGGTTGGGAAGCTTGGTCAGTGAATCGCGGAAGGAAAGATCCCTGAACGCCCCTTCTGTGCGTCTCAATTCCGTGATGTCCACCGCTGTCACCACTAGGCCATGCGGCACACCGGCAGCCTTGCGCATCAGATTGATGGTCAGCTCCACCCACAGCACGGCGCCGTCTTGACGCACAATCCGCTGCGGTTGGTGATAGGACTCTTCCTCCCCATTCGAGAGCGCGACCAGGTGCTTACGGTAGCTGGCAATCTCGTCGGTGAGCAGCATCTTCTCAAACATGAACCCAGGTACGGACAGGGCATCGTGCGAATAGCCCGTCAGATCGCAAAAGGCAGGGTTGGCTTCCAGGAATTCCCCACCCATGTCGAGCACCGCCAGTCCGACGGCGCACCTCTGCATCACCCAGCGATACGAGCCGTCCATCAGGACCCTGTCCGAGGGAACAGCGAACCCGGCCAGTCCGGAAGGAGCCGCCTGACCGGAGGGCGGTCCAACATGTTTCGGAGGTTCGTCGTCGGAATACCGGTCTGACGGGCACATGGTGATTCACACCGATTGTGCACGGTCACCTTGGATATTCAAGAAACTGAAGGATCCGCGGCGTCGAGACATCAGGGTTGCCTACATCCCCAATAGGTCGCAGGGAGGGAAGCGTGACAGCCCAGACAAGAGAATCTTCTCTTTCCAGGCACGAAAACGGACGCCTGATCGTCGTTGTTGTAGGACATCATGACGGTGGTGGACGAATCAGCCTCTGCGAAGACGGCGATCGAGAGAACGTACCGGGAACGACGGTCCGGGTTTCTCGCCTGGGCGAAGAGGCATGCTCCTGATGAGGAGACGGCCGAGGACGTCCTGCAGGACGCCTTCATCCGTGCTATCGCGAACGCAAACGCCTTCTCAATTGTCGAGGATGCGGCTGCCTGGATCTTCTCCACCCTCAGGAATCGCCTCATCGACATCGTGAGGGGCGAGTCCTC
>OBLT010000199.1_pt1 | contig 45431 bp, 40 predicted proteins | sample 1518721 | NCBI WGS metagenome assembly OBLT01 (sample SAMEA3539307, study PRJEB22396) | soil metagenome | biome: tundra; feature: field; material: soil | place: USA | collected 2010-05 | depth 0.15 m | reverse complement strand
TCCCTACACGACGCTCTTCCGATCTGCATCGCCAGGCCGGGCGCTGCTGGCGGTGCCCTCGGCGGTCGTGCTGGCGGTCGCGGCCGGGGCGGGACCGGCCTGGCTGGCCTCCCGTGCCGAGCCGGCGGCATCAGTCCGGCCTGCGGTCCTGACGGTCCGGCGCGGTCACCGAACCCGCGGCATCTGCGGCCTGGCCCTGGTGAACGTATTGCGCGCGCCCGGCCGGAGCATCGTCGGGGCGCTCAGCCTGGCGGTCGGCATCGCCGCGCTGACCCTGCTCACCGCGGTGACGCTGGCGTTCCGCGGCACCATCGTCGGATCCCTGCTCGGGAACGCGATCGCGGTCCAGGTTCGCGGCGTGGACTACATCGCGGTCGCGGCCTGCGTCGTGCTCGGCGTCCTTGCCGTCGCTGATGTGCTCTTCCTGAACATCCGCGAAAGGTCAGCGGAGCTCGCCACGATGCGCGCGCTCGGCTGGGGGGAGCCGGCGCTCGGCCGCCTGGTCGTCACCGAGGGCGCCATCATCGGGATAGCCGGCTCGGTCACCGGAGCGGCGCTCGGGCTGACAGCCGCCGCGGAATTCGCCGGGCAGTTCCCCGTCCGCCTGGTTCTTGTCGCAGCCGCCGCCGTCGTCACCGGGGCGGTGGTCACCATCGGCGCGGCGCTGCTTCCCGCGCAACTGCTCCGCCGCCTGCCCACCGCGCGCCTGCTTGCCGAGGAGTGAGCCATGCCCGACCACGTAAGGCCGACCGCGGGAATCGAGCTGCACGGCGTCAGCAAGAGTTACGGCCTTGGCAAGGATCAGCAAGTCCGCGCCGCTGACAACGTCACCATCACCATCGCCGCCGGCGGTTCCACCGCCCTGACCGGCGCATCCGGATCAGGCAAGTCAACGCTGCTGCACCTCATCGGCGCGATTGACCGCCCGGACTCTGGCACCATCATCAGCAATGGCACCGAGGTAACGGCCCTGCGCGGCGGCCAGCTGGCTGAGTACCGCCGCACGGTTGGGTTCGTATTCCAGCGGTACAACCTGCTGCCGGCTCTGACGGCCCTCGACAACGTGATCGCTCCGGTACTCCCCTACCGGACCGGCTGGGACAAGCGCGACCGGGGCAGGCAGCTGCTCTCGGCGGTGGGCCTGGCTGGCCGGGAGCAGTCACTTCCTTCGCGGATGTCCGGAGGCGAGCAGCAGCGCGTCGCGATCGCACGCGCCCTGATCAACAGCCCCGCCCTGCTGCTCGCCGATGAGCCCACCGGCAACCTGGACTCCCAGAATGCGACCGAGATCCTTCAGCTGCTGGCCAGGCTCCGCGAGGACAACCAGGTGACGATCATCCTCGCCACCCACGACCCGCTGATCGCCGCCCGCTGCGACCGGCTGATCCGCATCCGCGATGGCGCCGTCATCAACGACATCGGCCTCACCAGCGGTTACTCGGTCGACGAGACTATCCGACGGGTGAGCCAGCTCGGCTAACCCGCCAGCGCCCCCACCTGCGCCGTTAGCAGGCTAGTGAGCCGGCTAGGCCGCCGGCGCCGCTAACCCGCCAGGCCGGCGAGGCCGCCGGCCCTGCCTGGACCGCAGGGCACCACCTCCGGCCCTGCGGCGGGTACTGTCACAGTCGCCGTAGCGGCCATGCCTGTCAGCACGTCAGTGAGGCGTGAAAGCCTCTCGCCGGAGAGCGTGTAGCAGATGGTGGTTCCTCTTCGCCGGGTGGTGACCAGCCCGGCCTCGCGCAGCACTTTGAGGTGGGCGGAGATGGTCGGCTGGGACACGTCGAAGAACTCGGTGAAATCGCATGCGCAGATCCCAGGTTCAGCGGCCAGGCGCCTGACGATGCCCCAGCGCACCGGGTGCGCCAGGGCGCGCAAGACATCGATCTCTCCGGACATCGCACTAGTATATCGTCTTCCGACTCTATAGTCTCTCTCCTATATAGATAGGAGGCAATCATGTCGGATCAGAATGAGGCGGGCGCAAGCGAAGACGTCATGGACGAGAGCCTGGGCAGGCTGGCCGCCACCGGGCCAGAGTTCCGCGGCGGGCTGTCCAATCATGGCCCGATGGCAACGGAGGCGATGATCAGGCTCGGCCGCGCCGACGCCATCGAACCGTGGCTCGACGGCTACATCCAGCGGCTCGAGAGCGCGCCGCGCGCTACCGATGTCATCGCGGGCCAGACCTGGCGTGACGCGCTCGGCGTCCCGCAGCGCGTCGCCGACTGGGAACTGTACCTGCGGGACCAGCTTGCCGGGCAGCCCTGGCGTCAAGTTCTGGCGCGCTGGTGGCCGCGCCTGGTGCCGGGCCTGGCCGCCGCTGCAACTCACGGCATCATCCGCACCTCGCATGCGGCCCGCAGTCTGGCCGCCGCGCAGGCCAGTGGACGGGATGCCAGCGAACGGCTGGCCGAGCTCGCCCGCGGCCTGGCGTACTGGGCCGCCAGCTATCTCGAGATACCCGGAATCCCGCATACCACGGGGAACCTGGACCTGGACGCTGCCATCGGCGGCCTGCCGGTCGCTGCCGGGCCGGTGCAGCCGGGCCTGATCACCGCCCGCGTGCAGGCCGCCCTGGCCAGTGAGCCCGGGTTCCCTGCTGCGGTCAGCGCGCTGAGCCCGCCGTCCGACGTGGCCGTCGATTTGCTCGAGCTGGCCAGCGCATTCGCCAGGATCTTCCTCGTCTACGGCCGCAGGCAGCCGATCGGTTTCCTGCATGCGGTCACGGCACCGGTCGCCGCACGGTCCGTGCTCGGGCTGCTGCCCGCCGGGCTGGCGCGGCCCAGCTACGACGCGCTCTGGCAGACCGCAGCCGCCCTGTACTCGGCGCACGCCGCGGATGCCACTGCTGAGCCGCTGCCGCGCAGCGCGCCGCCCGCGCCGGACGCACTGACCGACCGGGCTGTCGGAACCGGCGACGTGCACGCCATCAAGCTGACCGAAGCGTGCTTGCGCATATATTCCGAAACGGCCGACCCTATGCTGCTGCACGCGGCGGCGCGCGGCTGCGAATTGCTCGGCTAGCTGTACTGCCCCAGCGAGACCCGGGCCGCGCCCGATGCGGCTGTGCGGCCGCCTGGGCGGCAGGAGTGAAACGAGGCCGATGAGATGACGCTGATCGTGATATCTGGCGCTCCAGGTACCGGCAAGTCGACGGTCGCTGCCGCGGTGGCGGCACCGCTGTGCTGGCCGGTGCTTGGGCTCGACCCGATCAAGGAGGCGCTGGCGGACGTGCTCGGCCTTGGCGACGAGGACTGGTCCAATCGCGTCGGTGATGCGGCGGCAGAGGTCGTGTTCCGGCTGTCTGCGCAGTTCCCGGACGCGGTGGCCGAGGGCTGGTGGCGCGGTGCCCGACGCGACAGGGCGCTGGCTGAATTCGCCGGGGCGATTGAGGTGTTCTGCCACTGCGATCCGCAGCTGGCCGCCAGCCGGATGCGTAGCCGGCTCGGTAGCGGCCGGCACCCGATCCACCGCGACGTGATCAATCCCGGTCTCCTCGACGCCGCTGCCGCGCGCGCGTCGAGGGTTACCCCGCTCGGCCTCGGCGCGACGCTCATCGACGTAGATACCGGCGAGCAAGGCGCGGCTGCCGCTGCGGCCGCGGCCGCAGCACTCGGACGAGACAGCACCGCGCGGACGGTGACGCACCGCGCGGACGCCGGCAAGCCTTCTCCGTAACCGCAGCCGGCGGTCCCGGTCAGCATGATGGTCAGCACCTCACAGAAAGACTGCCTGCCGCTGCACTGTACGATGGTAGAAGTCTGCCAGTATGTCTATACTTCCTCTATGGCGTTGAGTATCAAGAGCGACGAGGCGGACCGGCTTGCCAGGGAGCTGGCTGCCGAGACGGGTGAGACGTTGACCGAGGCCGTCGAGACTGCGCTTAGGGAGCGGCTCGACCGTGAGCACGCCACGCATGCGGCCAGCATGAGAACGCGGCTGGCGCGGCTGGCAGCCGACGTAGCGGCCCTGCGGGTTGCCGACGACAGGACGCCAGAGGAGATCATCGGCTACGACGATACGGGCCTGCCACGTTGACGGAACCGGCACGGAGGAGCCTTGTCGTCGATACGTCGGCGGCCGTGGCGGTCATCCTCGGCGAGCCGGGGAGCGGGGAACTTGCGGTTCACCTTGAGGACGCCCTCACCCGGCTGATGCCAGCCGCCATCCGCGTCGAGCTGGGCATCGTCATCGAGGCTCGGCTGTGGCCTGCCGGGCAGGACGTTGTCGACCGGTTTCTTCGTGACGCAAAGGTCGAGATCGTCCCTGTTGATGCGGACCTGGCCGCCCGTGCGATGAGCGGCTGGCGGCGATACGGCAAGGGGCGGCATCCGGCAGGGCTCAATTTCGGCGACTGCTTCACTTACGCGCTCGCCGAGCGAACCGGGCACCCCGTGCTGTGCACCGGCGACGACTTCGCCGCGACTGATATGACCGTGGTGCGACCTCGGCCGACGCCGGATGCGGGCTGACAGCCAGCCACGCCATTGCTCACCCTCACCGGTGCCCAGACTCGCGACATGACCGCTTCGGTAACACCGTGCAGAAGTCGGCTTGCCGACTCAGGAGTACCGCAACAACTCCGGCAAGGCCAGGATGCGGCCGACGGAGGTGGACCGCTGCATCGAGCTGGACACCGGCCCCGGGCAGCAGGGCGCCTGTGTCCTGGGCATGGCCTCGTCAAGGCCGGGCAGGAACGTAAGTACAAGCGGCAGGAGCTGGCCAACGGGGCACCGTCAGCTGAGGCCGCACGCGGCACGCATCCCAGTTATCTTGACCCCATCCTGTTAGGCTGCGTATGGCCAGCTCAGGGCGACATAAAGAATCTTGGAAAGGCTTATGATACATATTGACAGTCACAGCAGCAGTGTCAATATGTACCATCAAATGGATCTGGTGATCTTTCACTTGGCGGGTCGGCCGGGAACCACCTGACGAAAGGTGAGCGGTCAGGCCATCAGGCTGGGCTGACCACGGTGAGGCCCGCCTGACGTGACGCTTCGACCAGGCGTTTGTCATAGGCGAGCAGAGCGGTCACGCCAGCGATTGCCTGAGCGCTGGCTAGGTGAATAGCCTCCAATGAGCGGAGCATGGGGTCTGGGAGCATCGCGGCCGAATCCAGGACCGCTTCGCTGACCGGGATCTGGGCTATCACCGACAGGACTGCTGGCAGATTTGGCAGCGCACCTGGGTCATTGCGCAACAATGCACGTCGCGTCTCTGTGCGGACTAGGGCTGAACTGACCAGGTCGTCCGGGTGGCCGGCCAGCCAGGTCCGCAGCGGCGCGCTCTCAGGCTCAGGATGGACGAGTTTGAGCAGGGCAGCGGTGTCGATGTAGATCACATGCGGTCCTCTCGGATCGCATCGAGGTCGGCCGAGGAGTTCTTTGTCTCGCCCGATGGGACAGGCATCGATAGCAGCGCGGACGTACCGCCGGGAACGACGGGCGGCAGCACCGCGCCCGCGGCGATTAGCTCGGCCAGCTCCGGGGAGTAGGCCTGGGGGGGCGTGATGATCCCGACCACCCTGCCGCGGTTGGTCACGATGATGGTGTCGCCGTTGCTCGTCCGCTCGAATACCTCGGAGGTATTGCGGGTAACTTCCCGCACGCCCATCGTCATAGTTGTCATATCAAGATGTTACAACATGAGCCTGGAGTCGGGCTAGCTTGGCCGAGATGCGCCGGGAAGGCCCGTCACGGTCAAGGACCCGTCCCACCGCCGGACCCACCAGGGTTCACACCGAGGCACAGCAACCGACGCGGAGGTAGGCCGATGCAGCGACCCGTCTCTGCTCAGTGCTTGTACAGCACGCCGCGGAATTTGGACTCCAAGATCGCTACGTACGTTTCGTCTCCCGGCGACCCGCGCGCCCGTGGCCGCCCTGGCTGGGTCCTGGGCGCACTTGTGACGGCGTCAGATCCACAAACCACGGCACAGGCGGCGCTAGGACCGCGTCAAGGGCCGCGCTGGACGCCAGCATAAAGCCGGTCTCGTACCTAGGCTTGGGGGCGTGGACATTCCCGTTGCCTGCAGCCTTACCGACGCCGCGGCACGTGCGCAACTGGAAGAATGGCATCGCTTGCTGGGCGCGGCGGTGGCCTCAGCCGATCAGGTTTCGCCAGCCGAGCTCTCGCTGCGCCTGCGCGATGACCTCGACCAGCTTCGAGCGCTCATCGCGCTGGCACAACGAGAGAAGGCTTGCTGCCCGTTCTTCGACTTCACCATCAGAATCGAAGCCGAGGCCGTCAGGCTGCACGTCTGCGTGCCCGAAGACGCTGACGGCCACGGTGCTCGGCGCACCCGATGCGGGCGCGCTGGCAGCCTTTTACCGTCGCCTTCTTGGCTGGCCGGCTGTGGCAGATGAGCCGGACTGGGTGAAACTTAGCGCGCCTGATGGCGGGGCCGCACTCTCGTTCCAGACCGAGGCCGCTTACGTCAAGCCGACCTGGCCAGCGGGTCCCGGTGATCAGCACATGATGCTTCACCTAGACATCGAGGTTGACGATCTCGACACGGCGGGGGCTCATGCCATCGCTGCAGGCGCGGTCCTCGCGGAGTACCAGCCCCAGGATGACGTGCGGGTCTACCTGGACCCCGCGGGACACCCGTTCTGCCTGTGGGTGCGGGACGAAGGTGCGTGACGAGGCGCAACTAGGCCCGTGCCGAGCCGCCACGGTCCCGAAGTGCCGCCACCAGTGCCGGGATGACCTGATTCAGGTCGCCGATGACTGCGTAGTCGGCATGCGAGATGATCGGCGCGTCCGGATCGGTGTTGACCGCGACGATGTGCTTGGCGCTCAGGCACCCGGCCATGTGCTGGATCGCTCCGCTGATCCCGCAGGCAAGGTAGAGCTCGGGCGAGATACGCGTGCCGGTCTGGCCGACCTGCTGCTTGTGGGGCCGCCAGCCCTGGCTGGTGACGACTCGCGACACGCCCAGCGCACCGCCGAGCAGCCCCGCCAGTTCCTCAAGTGGCCCGAATCCGTCCGGCCCGCCGACACCGCGCCCGCCGCCCACCACCACCCGCGCGGTGGCCAGCGATACCCCGGCACTGCGTTCGGCTGATTCCCGCGCGCAGACGAGCAGGTCAGCATCTTCCAGCTTCGGCTGGTAATCGTGCACCACCGCGGCGAGGCCCGTGGACCCGGCGCCCGCCAGCCCGGCGCCCTCGGACCCAGCACCCGCCACCGGCTCGGCCGTCACCGCGTCCACGGCAACGGTGAGCAGGGCGGGCGACGCCTCCAGCACGGCATCCTCCAGGAGGCTGCCCGCCCACCGGTGCCGGACGAGCCGCAAGGACCCGTCGCCGTCGCGAAACGCGGAGACACAGTTAGCCGCCACCGGCAGGCCGGTCATGGCGCCCAGATGCGCCAGCACCTCGCTGCCGTGGTCGGTGCCGGCGGCGACCACCGCCGTCGCGGATGTCTCGCCGATGAGCCCGGCCAGCGCGCGGGCCCATGCCTGCGGCGCATAGCCCGCAAGCCCATCGGCCGTCACAGCGTAGACATCTCCCGCGCCAACCGCTGACGCCGCAGCAACGAGCGGTCCCGCCACCGCGCCGAACGCCACCGCCGCCACGCCCTCGCCGGCCCCGCCAGCCAGCGCCCTGGCGAATGTGACGGCGCGCAGCGACGCGTCGGCCGCCCCCGCGCCATCCCGCTCGACCAGGCAGAGCACCGTCATGACGCCACCAGCCGCTCGCCTCCGGGCAGCCGGATTCTCACGACAGTACCCCCAGCTCATCAAGTAGGCGGACCAGGGCAGGCACCGCATCAGTCCCGGTGCCCAGGATCTCGGCCCGCCGGTTCTCCCCGGCCGGGACCCGCAAGCCGGTCTTGCGCAGCCCCTCGCCCCGCCATTGCGGCTGATGCCGCTCAATGGCCGCGCGCTTGGCCCGCAGCCGGCCGGGCAGCGACGGGTACCGGGGCAGGTTGATTCCCTCCTTAACCGAGATGACCGCGGGCAGCGGCAGGTCGAATATCTCCTCGGTGCCCCGGTACTCGCGGCGGGCCCGCACCCCGTCATCCGTCATGTCAATGTTCTTGATGCCAGTCACGCAAGGCAGCCCGAGCGCGTGCGCTACCCGGACGGGCACCTGGTAGCCACCCGTATCGGCTGCCTCGTTGCCGAACAGCAGCAGGCGGTAGGGGCCGTCAGTCCCGTCGCCATGGCTCCGGACGTGCGCGGCGATCGCCCCGGCCGTCGCGACCGGGCCCCACTCGGTGCCGTCAGTCTCCAGCAGCACCCCGCGGGAGGCGCCCATGGCCAGCATGTCCCTGAGCTGGTCAGCGGCCTCCGGCGGCCCGAGCGTCAGCACCGACACGCTGCCACCTAGCCGCTGCATGATCTGGACGGCCTCTTCCACCGCGCATTCCTCGTGCGGGCTGACCGTGAACCCGGACATCCGGGTGTCAACGTCCTGCCCGTCGGCGGTCACGACGATCTTGCCGCCGACCATCGGGACCCGCTTGACGCAGACGGCGATCTCCATCGTGGTCAGCTCCGGACCCGCTCGTTGTCCGGATCGAACAGCGGGGTCGCCCCGGCGACCGCGACAGTGACCGGATACTGCTCGCCGAGGTACTCGACGGCCAGCTGGTTGCCTGCGACCGCCTGGTCAGCGGGCAGGTAGGCCATCAGCAGGTGCTTGCCGACCGACGGGCCCGAGCCCGCGCTGGTCACGTAGGAATGCCGCCCCTTGGCGTCGACGAGCGGCCCGCCGGAGCGGGTGAGGATCGGCTCGCCGCCGAGCGGGTACCGCAGCCGGCCGTCGGCGCTGCGATGGTCGTCCACGGTCAGGGTGCACAGCACCGCCCGCGCCGGCGCGTCCCGCTGCGCCAGATAGGCGGCCCTGCCGATGAAGTCCTGCGCCTTCACCTTCGGGCGGGTCATCCCGGCCTCCACCAGGGTGTAGTCGGCCTCGAGCTCGGCGCCGTAGGCGCGGTAGCCCTTCTCCAGCCTGCCGGTGGTCCCGTAGACGCCGATGCCGACCGGCACCAGCCCGCTGGGCTGGCCTGCCTCCCACAGGGTGTCCCACACCCGGGCGCCCTGCTCGAACGGCACGTGCAGTTCCCAGCCAAGCTCGCCCACATAAGAGATCCGCGACGCCAGCACGCTGGCGCCGCCGAGCTCGATCTCGCGGCAGGTCCCGAACGGGAATCCGGGGTGTGACACGTCATCGCCGGTCACCGCGGCCAGCACGGCCCTGGCTCGCGGCCCCCACAGGCCGATCGTGGCCCAGGCCGAGCTCAGGTCGGCGACCACGGCGGTGCCGTCGGCCGGGAGATGATCGGCGAACCACTTCAGGTCCATCATCCCGGTGGCGCCGCCGGTCACCACCCGGAACCGCTGCGGCCCCAGCCGCATGATCGTGAGGTCGGCGACGAAGCCGCCGGCCTCGTTCAGCAGCGAGGTGTACACCACTCGTCCCGGCCTGACGTCCAGCTGCGCCACGGCCAGCGACTGAACAGTGTTAAGGGCGCCGGGGCCGATCACGTCGAAGATCGCGAATGCGGACAGGTCGACGATCCCGCAGTGGTCGCGCATGGCGAGGTGCTCGGCGTTGATGACCGGCGACCACCAGCGCGACTCCCACTCCGCCTCGCGCTCCATCAGCCGCCCGGCATAACGCTCCAGCAGGCCCTCATTCGAGGCGTACCAGAACGGCCGCTCCCACCCGGCGGTCTCGAAGAAGACCGCGCCAAGCTCTCGTTCCCGCTGGTAGACCGGGCTGAGCCGGAGCGGGCGGCCCGACTCCCACTGCTCCGCCGGATGCACGATCCCGTACATCTTGTTGAAGCCCTCACGCGCCCGGGCGGCCACATGAGCGGTGGTCCGCTGGCAGGCGTAGAACCGGGAGATGTCCGCCTCGTGGATGTCGATCGCCGGGACCTGCCCGCTCATCCACTCCGCCACCGCCCGCCCGATGCCCGGGCCTTCCTTGATCCAGCTCGCGGCGACCGACCAGAGGCCGGGAGCCTCCGGGGTTTCCCCGAGCACGGGATGCCCGTCCGGCGTCATCGAGATAAGACCATTAATTGCATAACGGATGCCCGCGCGCTCATCGCCCAGCAGATCCGGCATCAGCTCCAGGGCTTCGAGGAGCTGGGGGTCGAAGTCATCCTGGGTGAACGGCATCTCGGTCGGCGAGAGGACAGCTTCCTCGATGGACGGGATGTCGTCCGGGCCGATGAGGATCGGCCGGTGCGCATACGAGCCGACTTCCATGTCCCCGCCATGCTGGCGCTCGTACATGTTGGTGTCGACGTCCCGGACGATCGGGTAGGAGATCTCGCCCGGCAGGTCGGCGAACAGCGCTATCGGCCCGACGCTGATCATCTGGTGCACGGCCGGCGTCAGCGGGATGTGCGCTCCCGCCAGCTGCGCGATCCGCGGGCTCCAGACGCCGCAGCAGACCGCGCATACCTGCGTCTCGATGTCGCCGTTGCTGGTGCGCACCGCGCTGACCCGGCCGTCGGCGGCCTTGTCTATCCCGAGCACCTCGGTGCCGGCCAGCACGCTCAGCGCGCCGAGCTGCTGCGCCCGCTCGCGCATCAGCGTGCCGGCCCGCAGCGAGTCCACCACGCCGACCGTCGGGAAGTGCGCGCCGCCGAGGATGACGGACTCATCCAGGTAGGGCACCAGCTTGGCCACCTCGGCGGGCGACAGCAGCTGCGCGGGGATTCCCCACGCCTTGGCGGCGCTGCAGCGGCGGCGCAGCTCGGTGATCCGCCCGGCGGTCCGCGCGACCTCGATCCCGCCGCTCTCGGTGAACACGCCGAGCTCCTTGTACTGACTGGTGCTGTCGGCGGTCAGCTCCATCATCATCTTGGAGTATTCGATCGGGAAGATGAAGTTAGAGGCATGCCCGGTCGAGCCGCCCGGGTTGGGCATCGGGCCCTTGTCGACCAGCACGAGGTCGCGCCAGCCGAGCCTGGCGAGGTGATACGCGAGGCTGTTGCCGACGATGCCGGCACCCACGATGACGGCGCTTGCCCGGGTGGGGATCTCGTTCATGCTGCTATTTCCCGCCGATTTCGGTAGTTCTCATGGTCAGCCGGCCGCTGTGCGAGCCGGCCCCGCCGCCCGCTCAGGTGGGCGTCGGGGCCGGCCGGAGTTCCCGCGGCGCAGTGCCTGCCGCTTACTCGACCGGGATCTCCTTGTTGATGAGACCGAGGTCGATTCCCTGCCTGCGCCTGATGAGCCTTGCGGCGATGTACACGATGATCGCCAGGACGTACATCGCGCCCATGTAGTAGAGCGAATCCCTGTTGTTCACGAAGTAGTTGCCGTTAGACAGCCACTCGTAGAGGTTGAAGCCGAGCAGCCCGATCGTGATCCAGCCGGCCACCGGAACGATCTGCACGCCGAAGATCTTGATCTTGCTCGCGGGCGACGCCCGCCACAGGTCGGGCTTGCGCCAGGGCAGCACCACGACGGCGATCGCGCTGAACAGGTACGTCACCGCGATGACCAGCGTCGCATCCAGCGTGTAGTTCCTGAAGGTCGTCGAATACGCATAGACCGCGCTCAGCCCGGCGGCAGGCAGCAACATCAGGATCAGCGACCAGACCGGGACCTTCCGCTTCTCCGACACTTCGGCGGCCCGGTCCGGCAGCACCCGGTCGAATGCGGCGGCGAAGATGACGCGGGTGGAGGACAGGAACAAGGTGCCGACCCAGCCGAAGAACCACAGGCTCAGCACCAGGATCAGCGCTACCTGGAACGCGGTGTTGTGCACTAGCCAGCCCGCGAACATGAACGGATAAGGCCAGATGCCGAACTTGGGCGTGAGGTTGTAGTCCAGCGCGTTGAGGTTCTGGTAGAAGCCCCAGCCGATGGTCTTGGCCACCAGCAGCAGGAAGACGACGGTCAGCGCCACGGTGGTCCACAGGCCCACGAACATGCCGGTGAACACCCGCTTGAAGTCGCTAGCCCCGCGGATCTCGCCATAGAGCGTGGCGCCCCAGTTCGGCCAGAGGATGAAGAACATCATCGCCGGCACGAGGAGCATCGTCGGACCCAGCGGGCCGAATCCCAGGGCCGAGGTGGTGTACCCGGCCTTTGCGGCGGCGGCATTCGTGGAGTTATACGCATTGCTGGCACCAAACAGCTTGTGCGCCTCAAGGTTGAACGAGCTGACGAAGCTGGCGTGCGAATTGACGAGCAGCAGGACCACGACGACGGCGAACCCGATCATGCCGCCGACGAAGCACCACTTCTGGACCTTCGCGTACCCGGACATCCCGAGCGACACCAGGGTGCCGGCCAGCGCAATAGTGATCAGCGTGACAATGAAGATCCCGTTCTTGGTGCCGAACCAGGCGGCGCCGCCCCCGGGCCAGGTCCAGCCAAGTGTCGCCCACAGTGGCTGGAACAGCTGAACCGACAGGATGTTGCCGTAGATGGGTGCCCACAGCCACAGGATGAACCACCAGCCGGTGGCGGCCATCACGAAACCAAGGCCGCTGCCCAGGATCCTGGTCTGCCAGACGTAGTCGCCGCCGGCTCGCGGGATCGTGACGATAAGTCCCGCGTAGGCGATGACCAGGAACGATACCCACACCCCTGAGATCAGGACCGACGTGATCAGCTGGCCCTTGGGGAACGCCGGGCCGGCAAAGGTGAACTCGTAGATCCCCAGCGTCACGAAGTTGGTCGCCAGGCACGCATAGATGATCGAGTCTCTGACCGACCAGCCTCTGACCAGGCCGGTCGCTTTACGGAGGAACAGTGTCGGCGTCTCGCCGCCGACGGCACCCGCCGCCATGCTTGCCTCCAAGCTAGGATTTATCAGGAATTGTTACTGGCCAGCACCATACAGTCGCGGCGGGTTGCGGTCAGCCATTGACCAGAAGGTATTTGGTAACTTTGCCCTTCTTCGGGTCCAGTTCCAGCACAGCTCCCTGCAGGACCCCGTCGCCGTAAACGCTGCCGGGATTGATGGCCATCGTCCGGCCCATCCGCTTGATGCCACGGCTCTCGTGAATGTGGCCGTGCACCGACAGCATCGGCTGGTGCTTCATGATCGCGTCCCGGACCGCAGTCGAGCCCACCGCCTTCATGACCGCGCCGCCGTGGGTGGGCCGGAGCGTCGAGTCGAGTTCGGGCGCCAGGTCGAGGCCTGAGCCGTACGGCGGGGCATGGAAATTGAAGATCGCCCGCTCCATGTCGGGCACCCCAGCGGCGACCGCCTCGATCTTGGCCGATAGCTCATCTTCTGGCGCCTCGCGGAAGGTGTCCCACGGGGTCGGGTTGGTCCAGCCCATCGAGACCAGGTGGAAGCCGTCGAGCTCGATGACCTTCCCCTCGGCGAAGCTCACGCACGGGGAGGCCTCGATGACATCGTCGATCTCCCAGATGTCGTCGTTCCCGCCGTTCAGGATGCAGGGCACATCGCCGCCCTTGAGCTTGCCATCGGCCATGTCGAGCCACCGGTCGAGGGACTTGATCATCTCGACGGTGAACCTGCGATCGACGGCACCTTCTTCCTCACTGAGGAACCTGAGCTCGTCCGGGGTGACGATGGCTGGGTAGGAACCGCGGTTGCGGATCTGGCGCTGGACCTCCTCCAGCTCCTGCTGAGTCTCAAGCCGCTGGGCCACGCCGCCCAGGGTGACCTTCCAGTGACCCGGATACGAGATGATCGGCACCATCATCTTGCCGGTCACATCGCCGCCGAGCACCACCATGTCGGCCTTATAGAAAGCGGCGGAGTTCAGAAATTTCCGCCAGCAGACCTCGGACCCATGGATATCGGTGGCAAAGAAGATCTTCATGCAACCACCATGTCATTTCCGGCGCTTTCTGTGCAACGGTGTAGCATCCGGCGCAACCGGACGTCAAGCACCTGTCCAGGATGAAAGGGATCAGCGGCGGTTCAGTGACCGACCTCTTCGGGCAGCTCATACCAGCGAACCCGGTCGCCCACGTTGGCCCGCAGGCGCCACTTCATGCTCTTGGGTGCCGACTCGGCCAGCGCGAGCAGCCGCTGGCAGGCGAGGACCGGGTCGTAGGGCGGCATGGGCGGATGCAGCTCAGGGCGGTCCGCGGCAAGCGCGGGCAGCTTCCTGAGGTTGGCCGTCACTGTCCGCCACCAGCCCCAGTCGCTGCCAAGCAGCTTGCCGAACCTGTCGGTGTCGATCAGCTGGCCCGGCTGGTGCTCATCCCCGCCTGACGTGCGCGCGTGCCGGCCGGATCGTGCCGGTGCCCCGTCGCGATCCGGGTCGTCCGACAGGGGTGCCGCCGACAGCAGCTGGAGCAGGTCCCTGGCGTCCTTCTCGTTGAGTTCCACGATCTGCAGCTTCGACAGCAGCAGGTCGACGACGTCCAGGGTGAACGGCAGCTGGCCGAAGGCCGGCCTGAAGTCCAGCGTGTGGCACATGGTCAGCCGGTCGACCATCACGTCGATAGGCCGGCCCGACGCCGCGGTGAAGTACATCTGCCGGTCGCCGTTGAGATTGTTGAACCTGCGGTCCGGCTGGCAGCCGCTCCGCTCGAGATAGGCGGCCACATCCTTACGGCCCTTGGATAGGCACGCGAAGTCGATGTCCTGATCCCGGCGCAATCTCGGCGGAAAGCTCGGGCAGACCACGCGGACGGCGAGCCCGCCCAGGAGCTTCAGGCCAAGGCCGGCGTCAGCGGCGCCGCGAACCAGCGCGAACGCCTCAGGCAGCGGGTCGGACACGGCCGCGGTGGCGGCCTCGGCCTGGCCGGGCGTGTCTGAACCCACGGTTGCTCCCTGCTGCCCCAGGAGGTGCATTTGCTGCAATGAGTGCGCCATCCGCACAATACCGCTTAGCGGGCACAATGCGTCGCTTTCCACTGTTGACTTCGGCCCGGCAGCTGGCCATCCTAGTTGCGTGTCTAGGACTGAAGTTGCTTCTGGCGCAACCTATCAATCAGCAGAACGGGTGCTGGCTCTGCTGACAAGCTTCGACGAGTCACGCCCCGAACTCGGCGTCACCGAAATGGCCACGTCCCTGGGCGTGCACAAGTCGACGGCCTCGCGCCTTGCCGGTGCGCTGCAGCGGGCTGGCCTGCTGACCCGATCCGGACGGCGGTTCCGGCTAGGGCCCGAGGTTATCCGGCTGGGCACGCTGGCGCTGCGGAACCTCGACCTCGTCGCGATCATGCAGCCGGCGATGGACAAGCTGTCCCAGCAGACCGGCGAGACAGTGAACCTCGCGGTGCCTGACGGCGCCCATATCCTCAACATCGCCGAGGCTCCGAGCACCTACATCCTCAGCTGCTCGGGCGGCTGGATCGGCCGGCGGACGAAGCCGCACGCGGTCGCCAATGGCAAGGTCCTGCTCGCATACGCCGCCATCGCGGTCCCGCACCAGCTGGAGCGATACACCGATCGCACCATCACCAGCCACGAAGCGCTCGCCGCCGAGCTCGCGGCTATCCGCCGGGACGGTTACGCCACGGCCGACGCCGAACTCGAGGAGGGCCTGGTGGCCGCGGCCGCGCCAGTCTTCGACGCCGCGGGGACATGCGTCGCGGCACTGTCCGTCTCCGGGCCCGCCTACCGCATGCTGCCTGGGAGTCTCGATCAGCTGGGCAGGCTCTGCGCGGCCGGGTAACCGGCGCGCCGCCATCCAGCCAGCGCAAGGCCGATACCGAAAACACTTGACTCAAAGAAGAGGCGAGGAGCGTGCGAGAGCACCTGCTGTACATAGACGGCAACTGGCGGGCCGGCGGAGCCGGCACGACGTTCGCGACCAGCCCCTCCTCGGGCGAGGAATTCGCCGAGCTGGCGGTGGCCGATACCGCCGACGTCGACTCGGCCGTCACGGCCGCCGCCGCGGCCTGGCCAGCCTGGGCCAGCACATCGCCCTTCGACCGGGCAGCCTGGTGCGGCCAGATCATCACCCGGATCCAGCAACGGCGCGAGGAGCTGGCCCGTGCGCTGACCGAAGATCAGGGCAAGCCGCTGGTCGACGAGGCCTTCGACGAGGTCGATGAGCTGGCCGAGTACTTCCGGATGGCCGGAGAGGACGCCAAACGGTGCGCGGGCGCGCTGCCAGCCTCCGCTTCCGCGGACCGCAGGGTGCTCACCTACCGGGTGCCGCTCGGGGTGGTCGGCGTGGTGAGCCCGTGGAACTGGCCCTACACGATGGGCGCGGAGCTGTTCGCGCCGGCCATGGCCGCAGGCAACGTCATCGTGTGGGTGCCGGCCCCGACCACGACAGCCTGCTGCGCTCTGCTCGCCGAGGTCATCGCGGAGGCAGGACTGCCCGCCGGCGTGTTCAACTTCGTACCGGGACCAGGACCGGTTGTCGGGGATGCGCTGGTGGCCCATCCGGGTGTGGCCGGCGTCGGCTTCGTGGGCTCGGTCGAGACCGGCGCCAGGGTGGCGGCCCGCGCGGCGGGCAAGACGCAGGTGCTCGAACTTGGCGGCAACGGCCCGATGGTCATCCTGGACGATGCCGATCTGGAGCTGGCTACCGGCGCCGCGCTGGAGGCTGCTTACTTGTGCGCTGGCCAGAGCTGCACTGCGGGCGAGCGGTTCCTGGTGCACGCCGCCGTCCGTGACGAGTTCGTCGAGCGGGTGGTCGCGGCGACCAGGGAGCGGGTCCGCCTCGGCGACCCGTTCGATCCGCAGACCACCATGGGGCCGCTCAATAACGAGGCCACCGCGGCGAAGTTCGACCGGCACCTGACCGATGCCAGCGCCAACGGCGCGCGGATCTGCTGCGGCGGACGACGGGGGCGGGCCGCAACCGGCCTGGCAACCGAGCTGTACGCGGAGCCGACCGTGCTGGACGGCGTCACCCCCGCAATGGCTATCGCGCGGGAAGAGACATTCGGGCCAGTGGTGCCGGTCCTCACGGTGAGCTCGTCAGCAGAAGCCCTGGAGCTGACCAATGCATCGCCGTTCGGCCTGACCGCGGCGGTCTTCACCGAGGACCTGGAGCACGGGCTGGCTTTCGCGGAGCGCGCCAGGGCCGGCTGGGTCAACATCAACGCCTCCACCAACCTGTGGGAGTCGCACCTGCCATTCGGCGGGCGGGCCGGCAGCGTCAGCGGGCGGGGCCGGGTCGGTGGCCGCTACCCGATGGAGACGTTCACCGAACCGAAGACAGTCCTTTACCCGGCCCCCAGGATCCGCCCCGCCCCGTAGTACCAAACGATCCGCCCCGCCCCCGGGGCACCAGCGACCCGCCCCCGCCCGGGTCACCAAACGAAAGGTGGCGACAGCTAGAGATGGCGATGCCAACACCATTGGAGATCGCCCGGCAGGCGACGATGAAGCCCGTAGCCGATATCGCTGCCGAGATCGGGCTCCCGCCCTGGATGATCCAGTCATACGGCCAGCACGTGGCCAAGATCGACCTGGCCGCCATCGAGGCACTGGCCGGAGCGCCCCGGGCCAAGTACGTGGTCGTGACCGCAGTCACGCCCACCCCGTTCGGCGAGGGCAAAACCACTACCACCATCGGCCTCGGCCAGGCCATGCACCACATCGGGAAGCGCGCGACCATCGCCATCAGGCAGGGGTCGATGGGACCGACTTTCGGGATCAAGGGCGGCGCGGCCGGCGGCGGCTACAGCCAGGTGCTGCCCTTCGAGCCGCTCAACCTGCACCTGACCGGGGACATGCATGCCGTCACCGAGGCGCACAACACGCTGTCCGCCATGCTGGACAACCACCTGCACATGGGCAATGCGCTCGATCTGGACCTGCACAACATCACCTGGCGCCGGGTCCTGGACGTGGACGACCGGGCGCTGCGGAACATCGTCATCGGGCTCGGCAGCAAGGAAGACGGCGTGCCGCGGCAGACCGGTTTCGACATCACCGCTGCCTCAGAGGTGATGGCCGTGCTGGCGCTGTCGGTCTCGCTCAAGGACATGCGCGCCAGGCTCGGCCGGATCGTGGTGGGCTACACCCCGGCCGGCGAGCCGGTCACTGCCGAGCAGCTCAAGGCGGCGGGCGCGATGACCGTGATCATGCGGGACGCGATCAGGCCCAATCTCCTGCAGACCCTGGAGAACACGCCGGCCCTGGTCCACGCCGGGCCATTCGGCAACATCGCGCACGGCAACTCATCGATCGTGGCCGACCTCATCGGCATCCGCACCGGCGACTTCCTGATCACCGAGGCCGGATTCGGCGCCGACATGGGCGCGGAGCGGTTCTTCAACATCAAGTGCCGGGTGTCCGGGCTCCAGCCCGACGCGGCCGTCGTGGTCGCCACCGTGCGCGCGCTCAAGTCGCATTCCGGCCGCTACCACATCGTCGCAGGCAGGCCACTGCCCGAGGCCATGCTGGCCGAGAATCCCGATGAGGTCCATATCGGCGGCGCCAACCTGCGTAAGCAGATCGAGAACGTCCGGATGCACGGAGCGACCCCGGTCGTGGCCATCAACGTGATGCCCGGGGATTTCGCCTCCGAGCATGCCGCCATCCGCGAGATCGCCGGCTCGATGGGCGTCAGGTCGGCTATCTGCACCAACTTCACCGACGGCGGCCAGGGCGCCACCGAGCTTGCCGCCGCGGTGGCGCAGGCAGCCGACGAGCCCGGCGACTTCCGGTTCCTCTACCCCAGCGAGGCATCGCTGCGCGAGAAGATCGAGACGATCGCCACTCGTGTCTACGGTGCCGATGGCGTCGACTACCTGCCCGCCGCCACCAAGCAGCTGAACAACTACGAGCGCAACGGTTTCGGCGACCTGCCTATCTGTATTGCGAAGACGCACCTGTCGCTGTCCTCCGATGCCAGCCTCAAAGGCGCCCCGACCGGATGGCGGCTCCCGGTCCACGAGGTCCGTGCGTCGGTTGGTGCCGGCTTCATCTACGCGATCTGCGGCGACATGCGGACCATGCCAGGGCTGTCCTCGCACGCCGCCGCCGAGCGGATCGACATCGACGAAGACGGCCAGGTGGTCGGCCTAACGTGACCCGCCACCCGGGCCTCAACCCTGATCGTGACTACTTTTCAGCGATATCTACTGAGAACTCGTCACGATCACCTGAAGAGTCGCGAGACTCGGGTCTGCTGCGTAGGCGATCCGGCCGCCATCGGCCCGCACCTCGCGCAGTGCCTCCAGGGCGGTGCCGGTGACCCGCTCACCAGGCGCGAGCACCGGCACTCCGGGCGGATAGGGGGCGATCAGCTCCGCGCTGATCCGGCCTACCGCGGCGTCGGCGAGGACGGTCTCGTTGGGCGCAAAAAAAGCTTCCCTGGGGGACAGCACCGTCTCAGGAATCACGGTCCATGCGGCCGCGGCGACTGGTCGCCGCGGCGTGCCGCGGTGCCGCTCGATCACGGCGATCAGCGCCTCAGTGAAGCGAGCGACATGGTCCTCGTCGTCGGCGATCGCCGGGATCGGCACGATGGTGTCGCGGTCAGCCATCTCCACCGGCATTCCGGCCGCGACCAGGTCCGCCTCGATCGCATACCCGTGCGCCCCGGTGCCGGCCAGCAGGACCACCAGCTTCGTCGGCTCCACATCCGGGCCATCCAGGACAGCAACGCCCGGCACCTGGCGAAGCCGCTGCCTGGCTGCGGCAACGGTCCGCAGCAGCCTGCCGCACAGGTCCTTCCCGTCCCTGGCCAGCAGCGCCCGCGCCGCATCGATGCTCGCCATGATCGACCCGGCCGGGCTGGTCGTATGGGTTGCCTCGAACGCCCGGTCCAGCCTGGCGGCATCGAGCAGGCCGGTCCTGGCGAGGACCAGCGCACCCTGCGTGTAGGCAGGCAATGCCTTGTGCGCGCTGGTCACCATGGCGTCGGCGCCTGCCGCGATGGCGTGCGCGGGCAGATCGGGATGGAAGCCAAGATGCGCAGCCCAGGCGGCATCGACGACCAGCGGAACGCCGGACGCGTGGGCCACGGCCGCGTGGCCGGCCAGGTCACCAATCGTCCCGACATACGAAGGATCGCCGAGGAACACCGCGCAGGCACCCGGATGGGCGGCGAGCGCCGCCTGCACTACCTCGACCGCGACGGCCGCGGGCAGGCCCGAACCCGGGTCGACCTCCGGCCGCACCCAGACCGGGCGCAGCCCGGCGAGCACCAGCCCGAGCAGCAGCGAGCGGTGCAGCGTGCGAGTGATGATCACTTCCTGGCCTGGCGAGCCCACCGCTAGCGCCAGCGCCTGGTTGCCGTGGGTCGACCCGGCGACAGAGAACCGGCACCAGTCCGCCCCCCACAGCTGGGCCGCCCGCCGCTCCCCCTCGGCGCGCAGGGTGTCGGCGTGCTTGATGGAATCAAGCCCGCCATACAGCGGAGCGTCGCCCGCGACGACGGTGCCGACCATGTCCAGGCGCTGCTTGTGGCCGGGCACGCTCATCGGCGTGAGCTCGCCGGCCTCCGCCTGCGACGTGGACCGCAGCCATGCATCCAGCAGTGGCGCGTCGGCCCGGAGCCCGCGCGGATCGTGGCGATCCGGCGGACCCGGCTGATCGAAAGAGGTCATAGGCCCAGTCTGCGTGAGCAGCCCCTAGCTGATGTCGGTGTCTTGCTGGGCGGTCGCGCCAGCGTCGCTAGCGAAGTGCCGGTAGAACTCGACGGTCGATGGCGCCAGCGCAGTGTTGCCCAGGATCAGATCAGCGGATTTCTCCGCGACCATCATCACCGGAGCGTAGATGTTGCCGTTCGTGAGGTACGGCATCACCGAAGCATCGACGACCCGGAGGCCCTCAAGGCCGTGGACGCGCATGGTCGCCGGGTCCACCACCGACTCCGCGCCGGTGCCCATCTTGCAGGTACACGACGGATGCAGGGCGGTCTCGCCATCCCTGGCGACCCAGTCCAGGATCTGCTCGTCCGTCGCGACATCCGGTCCCGGCGACAGCTCACCGGCGTTGAACATGTCGAATGCGGGCTGGTTGAGTATCCGGCGCGCGACGCGGATCGCCTCCACCCACTCCCGGCGGTCCTGGGCCGTGGACAGGTAGTTGAACCGCAGCGCAGGGTGGGCCGCCGGGTCAGCCGAAGTGATCCGGACCGAGCCCCGCGAGTCCGAGTACATCGGACCGACGTGCACCTGGTAGCCGTGACCGCCGGCCGGCGCGGAGCCGTCGTACCGGATCGCGATCGGCAGGAAGTGAAACATCAGGTTCGGATAGGCCGCATCGTCGTTGCTCCGCGCGAACCCGCCGCCCTCGAAATGGTTGGTCGCGCCCGGGCCGCTGCGCAGGAAGAGCCACCGGGCCCCTACCAGCGGCCGGTTGCGCCATTTGAGGGCCGGCGCCACCGAGACTGGCAGCTTGGATCCGAACTGGACGTAGACCTCAAGGTGATCCTGCAGGTTTTCACCGACGCCGGGCAGGTCAGCGACCACGTCAATGCCGTGCTCGGCCAGCAGGCCGGCGCTCCCCACCCCGGAAAGCTGGAGCAGCTGCGGCGAGTTGATGGCACCACCGCACAGGATGATCTCCCCGGCCCAGGCGCGCTCTCGCAGGCCCTTCCCCCTGCTGAATTCCACCCCGGCGGCCCTCGTGCCGTTAAAGAGGATCTTCCTCACGAACGCCCGGCAGGTGACGGTGAGGTTCGGGCGTCTCATAACCGGATGCAGGTAGGCCCGCGCGGCCGACAGCCGCCTGCCGCGATGGATGTTCCTGTCGAAGGCCGCGAAACCTTCCTGCCGGTAACCGTTCACGTCGTCGGTCAGCGCGTAGCCGGCCTCCTGGACGGCCGCGAAGAAGGCGGTGAACAGCGGGCTGGTGGCCGGACCGCGCTCCAGCACGAGCGGTCCGGCACTGCCACGGAAGTCGTCACCGCCGGCCAGGCAGTTCTCCATCCGCTTGAAGTACGGCAGGCAGTGCGCGTAGTCCCAGGCATCCATCCCCGGGTCGGCCGCCCATCGCTGGTAGTCCAGCGGATTGCCGCGCTGGAAGATCATGCCGTTGATGCTGCTTGAGCCGCCCAGCACCTTGCCCCTGGCGTGGTAGATCCGGCGGCCGTGCATGAATGGCTCGGGTTCCGACTCATACTGCCAGTCGTAGAAACGGCTGCCGATCGGGAAGGTCAGGGCCGCGGGCATCTGGATGAACACATCCCACGGGTAATCAGGCCGCCCCGCCTCGAGGACGAGGACGCGACGGCCGGGGTCGGCGGACAGGCGATTGGCGAGTGCGCTGCCGGCCGAGCCGCCGCCGATGATGATGAAGTCGTACCGCGATGACGTCATGGCACTTCCGGACCTCTGCTGAGCATGATTGGGGATGCTACCGGCCACCGTCGGGGAAGAAGTCATGGCGGAGGTGGGTGGCCGGCCGGGCGGCGCCGGCCAGGAACCTGTGCCGGGTGCCGGGCTGCACCCGAATCACCCGGTCCCCGTCAGGTGCTCTGGTCTTATCGGGACGCGCCCGAGGTCGAGCCCGGTAGCAGCGCGGACCGCCGCGACTACGGCGGGCCCGGAGGAGATCGTGGGCGGCTCGCCGACTCCGCGCAGTCCGTAGGGGGCATTCGGGTCCGGGTACTCAAGCAGCTCGACCCGCATTGGCGGCATGTCCAGGATGGTGGGCAGCAGGTAGTCGGTGAACGACGCGTTCCTGATCTGCCCGCCGACGACCTGGACCTCCTCCATGATCGCCAGGCCCAGGCCCTGCGCCGTCCCGCCGTGGATCTGCCCCGCCACCGCCTGCGGGTTAATGGCCTTGCCGACATCCTGGGTACAGGCCAGTTCCACGACCTTGATCAGGCCGAGCTCGGTGTCGACATCAACGACCGCCCGATGCGCGGCGAACGCGTACTGGACATGCGCGAAGCCCTGGCCGGTCTCCGGGTCGATCGGGCGGGTCGGCCGGTGCCGCCACACCGAGGTCTCCTCGATGACCTCGCTGCCGATCACCTCGGCCATAGCCGCGAGGGGCTGGCCATCGGCGCCGACCACCCAGCCGCCGGCCAGGCCCGGCCCTCCGGCTGCCAGGCCGAGGCGCCGCTGCGCAAGCCCGATGACGCGGCCGCGGATGAGTTCGCAGGCGGCCTTGACCGCGCCGCCGGTCATGTAGGTCTGGCGGGACGCCGACGAGGAGCCCGCCGAGCCGATCTGGGTGTCCTTGGGGCTGACGACCACCTGGTCCACGCCGAGCTCGGTGCGGCAGATCTGCTGCTCGACCGTGACCAGGCCCTGGCCGACTTCAGCCGCGGCGGTGTGCACGGTCACCACCGGCTGGCCGGCCGTGACCTCAAGCCGGACCCGCGCGGTGGAATAGTCGTCGAAGCCTTCTGAGAATCCGACGTTCTTGTAGGCCACCGCATAGCCGACACCGCGGACGACGCCCTCTCCGTGCGTCGTGTTAGAGACGCCGCCCGGCATGCCGCGCAGGTCAGCCGCTGTCCCCGGCTGCCCGGGACGTCCGGCGGGCAACGGCATCCGCTGCAGGCGGCGGAGCAGCTCGGCGACCGGGGCCGGACTATCCACGATCTGCCCGGTCGGCGCCTCGCTGCCCAGGCTCATCGCGTTGCGGCAGCGCAGCTCGACGGGGTCCATCCCGAGCGCCGCGGCGAGCTTGTCCATCTGGGCCTCGTAGCCGAACGCGGCCTGGACCGAGCCGAACCCGCGCATCGCGCCGCACGGCGGGTTGTTGGTGTAGACGCCGTAGCAGTCCACGTGCACGCTGGGCACCACATACGGCCCGATCCCCATGGTGCCGGCGTTGCCGACCACGGCCGGGGTGCTGGAGGTGTAGGCACCGCCGTCAAGATAGATCTCCGCGCGGATGTAGGCGAGGTGGCCGTCACGGTCCGCGCCGTGCTCGTAGCGCAGCACCGCCGGATGCCGGTGCACGTGCCCGAAGAACGATTCCTCCCTGTTGTAGACCATCTTGACTGGCCTGCCGGTCCGCAGGGCCAGCATGCAGGCGTGCACGTGCATGGACAGGTCCTCGCGGCCGCCGAAGGCGCCGCCGACGCCGGCCAGAACCAGCCTGACCTGCTCGGGCGGCAGCCCGAGGGCGGCGCAGATCTGGCGCTGATCGGCGTGCAGCCACTGGGTGGCTACGTACAGGTCGACCCCGCCCTGGCCATCGGGGATCGCGAGGCCGGCTTCCGGGCCGAGGAATGCCTGGTCCTGCATCCCGACCGCGTACTCGCCTGCGACGACGACCGGCGCGGTCGGTGCCGGATCGCCCTTGCGGATCTTGAGATGGCGGACCAGGTTGCCGTGGGGATGCAGCTGCGGGACAGCGCCGCCGATCGCCTGCCTTGGGTCAGTGACCGGATCCAGGACCTGATAGGCCACAGCGATCTTGCTGGCCGCCCGCCGGGCGATCTGCGGGTGGTCGGCCGCCACCAGCGCGACGGGCTCGCCCTGGTAGCGGACCACGTCGGCAGCCAGGACCGGCTGGTCGGCCAGCTCAAGGCCGCAGCGGTTCGCACCGGGCACGTCCTCGTGCGTCAGCACGGCATAGACGCCGCTGGTGGCCAGGGCCGCCCCGACGTCAACGGACTCGATCGTCGCGTATGGATGCGGGCTACGCAGCGTCACGCCCCAGATCATGTCCTGCGCCCACAGGTCGCTGCCATAGGCGAACTGCCCGGTCACCTTGGGCCTGCCATCCGGCCGCCGCGCGCTGGCGCCGACGCCTGCGGCGGCCGGACTACGGAACTCGGTAGGTACGCCGCCAGGCACCTTGCTCGGCGCATGAGTGGGAGTGCTCACGGGTCGAGCCTATGGCCGGCCACCCGCAGATCACCACCGCCGACCGGCATGAGAGCGGCGCTGGCCCGCCGGGCCGCGGCAGCGACCCGCTGTTCGTCCACGGTCTGCACCTGGTCGCGGACTACCACAGGCCTGCCGTTCACCAGCAGCAACTCCAGCGGGGCGGGCGGCCCGAGAACGAGCGCCGCCACCGGATCGGCGATGTCAGCGTGCGGCAGGGTATCCAGTCGCCACAGCGCGACGTCGGCCAGCTTGCCCGGCTCCAGCGACCCGATCCCGGCCTCCCTGCCCAGCACCCTGGCCCCGCCCATGGTGGCCATCTCGAGCGCGGAGCGGACGCCCATCGCCTGCGCGCCGCCGGCCGCGCGCGCGAAGAGCGCGGCGGCCTTGAGCTCGCTGAGCAGCGAACTTCCCTCGTTGGACGCGGCACCGTCCACGCCGAGGCCAACCGGCACGCCGGCGTCGAGCAGGTCCCGGGACCGGCAGATGCCCGCGCCGAGCCTGGCATTGGAGGACGGGCAGTGCGCGACGCCGGTCCCGGTCGCGGCGATCCTGGCGATGGCAGCGTCGTCGAGGTGCACCGCATGCGCCAGCCACACGTCGCTGCCCAGCCAGCCGAGCGAGTCCAGGTACTCGACCGGCGTGCAGCCGAACTTCTCGGCGCAGTAGTCGCTCTCGTCCGCAGTCTCGGCGATGTGCGTGTGCAGGCGGACCCGCCTGCTCCTGGCCAGCGCGGCTGACTCGGTGAGCAGCTCGCGGGTGACCGAGAATGGCGAGCACGGCGCGACGCCGATCGCCACCATCGACTCGGGCGATGGGTCGTGGAAGGAGTCGATCGCTGCCTGAGTCGCCGCCAGGATGGCGTCACGATCCTCCACGACGTTATCGGGCGGCAGGCCGCCGCGGCTCGCCCCGAGGTCCATCGAGCCGCGGGTCGGCTGGAACCGCAGGCCTACCTCTCGGGCGGCCTCGACCGTGGCGCCGAGCAGGTCACCGCCGCCGCGCGGGAACAGGTAGTGGTGATCCGTCGTGGTGCTGCAGCCGGTCCTGGCCAGCCAGGCGAGCGCGGCGGTCGCCGCCGCCGCCACGATCTGTTCATCGATCCCGGCCCAGACCGGGTAAAGCTCGGTCAGCCAGTCGAATAGCGTGGCGTCGACCGCGCGCCCCCTCGTCGCCCACTGATACAGGTGATGGTGGGTATTGACCAGGCCCGGGGTGGCCAGGCAGCCGGTGGCGTCCAGCTGCCTGGCGCCGGCAAGCTCGGCTGGCACCGGCCCGGATCCGGCACCGAGGATCCGGTTGCCGTCGACGGCGACATATCCGCTTGGATGCTCATCCCGCTGGCCGTTCATGGTTACTACGTGACATCCGTTCAGCACCAGAGCAGTCACTGCCGCTCGCCCTCCCAGCTTTCCAGGGCCCCACCGGGACCACGCGCGGGACCTTTGCCCCTGGCTTGCCTACCACAACGGGAATCGGATCTATGTCATGGCCATGGGCACACGTGACCTGTCGGCGTCTTACGGGGGCGCCACCGGGGAGTCGTCCCGGCGCTGGCTCGCGCTGGCCGTCCTGTGCATCTCACTGCTGATCGTGACGCTCGACAACACGGTCCTCAATGTCGCGCTGCCGACGCTGGTGCGTGACCTGCACGCCACGTCGAGTCAGCTCCAGTGGATAGTCGACGCCTACGTCATCGTCTTCGCCGGGCTGCTGCTGGTGGCGGGCAGTGTGGCCGACCGGGTCGGACGCAAGAAGACATTCCTGGCTGGCCTGGCGGCATTTGCCGCCGGCTCGACCTGGGCGGCGTTCTCCGGCTCGGTCGGCATGCTGATCGCCGCCCGGGCGAGCATGGGCATCGGGGCCGCGCTCATCATGCCGTCGACGTTGGCGATCATCACCGGCATGTTCCGCGACCGGGGAGAGCGGCAGCGCGCCATCGGCTTCTGGGCCGGCACCAGCGGCGTCGGGATCGCCCTCGGCCCGATCATCGGAGGCCTGCTGCTGGCGCACTTCTGGTGGGGCTCGGTCTTCCTGATCAACGTCCCGATCGCCGTGGTCGGTATCGCCTGCGCGATCCCGCTGGTCCCCGACTCGAAGAACCCGGCCGCGCTGCGGCCGGACCTGATCGGCGCGCTGCTGTCCATCGCCGGCCTCGGGCTGCTGCTGTGGTCGATCATCGAGGCGCCAGTGCACGGCTGGTCGTCGCCGCTGGTGATCGGGGCTGGCCTGGGCGGACTGGCGATTGTGGCCGTGTTCGCCGGCTGGGAGCGGGTTAGCTCGCATCCGATGCTCAGCCTGCGGTTCTTCCGTGACCGAAGCTTCTCGGCCGCGGTCTTCTCGGTGGGCCTTGTCACCTTCGGGCTGTTCGGCGCCCTGTTCGTACTGACCCAGTTCCTGCAGTTCAGCCTCGGTTACACAGCCCTGGAGGCTGGCGTCCGCGTGCTGCCCGCCGCGGGCGCCATCGCCCTGGTCGCCCCTGTCTCGGCCGTTCTCGTCCGCATCGCGGGGACCAAGATCACGGTGGCGGCCGGCCTGCTGATCGTCGCCGGGGGGCTCTGGCAGATATCGGGCGCCACGGTCACCTCGACCTACGCCAGCACGGTCGTCGGTATGGTCCTGCTGGGAATCGGCGCCGGGCTGACCATTCCCGGCGGGACCGCGTCGGTGATGGGCTCGCTGCCCCCCGAGCACACTGGCGTAGGTTCCGCGACCAACGGCGCGTTTCTGCAAACCGGCGGCGCGCTGGGCGTTGCCGTGATCGGCAGCCTGCTGTCCACCCGTTACCAGGGCAGGATGACCAGCGCACTGGCTCCCTACCACCTGGCCGCCCCGGTGCTGCACACCGTGCTCGGCTCGGTCGGCGGCGCACTCGGTCTCGCCGCGCACCTAGGCGGCGCGACCGGCGCGGCGCTCGCCGGGCTGGCCCGCACCGCCTTTGTCAGCGGGATGGACCTCGGGCTGCTGACCGGGGCCATCGTTGCCGTCGCGGCCGGCCTGCTGGCACTGGCCACGCTGCCCGGCCGGGCGTCGTCAGCTGGCAGCGAACCACCCGCCACCAAGGAGCAGGCATCGCCGGTCCGCTGACGTCCGGCGAGATCCGTATTGCGCCCAGCAGCGCCGTCAGGAGAGGGGCGGAAGCTCCCGCAGCCTGAACCGCACGGTGCCACCTGCCCAGTCACAGGGCCGAGCCGTCATTACATCCGATTCCGCTCGCGCTAGGCCGGTGTCGCCTGGCCCTCGGCGCGGACCTCGTTGCGGGCCAGCACCCAGTACAGGACACCACCGACGATCAGGCCGAGGAACACGCTGAAATCAGACCCGCCGATCCGGCTCGATAGCGGCGAGACATAAGGCGGGTAGGCGTTCAGCCAGAGTGCGGCGGCCACCATCCCGCCCAGCTGAGCGATCACGGCCGGCCAGTGCACGCCGCCGGCCCGGTAATACCGCCCGGTCCGCTCGTCCAGCAGCGCCTCATGGTCGTAACGGCCCCGGCGCAGCCAGCTGTCCGCCAGGTAGATCGCGCACCACGGGCCGAGCCAGACGATGATGAACAGCACGAAGTCCGTGAGCAGCGTGAAGAACCGCGAGGAGAACACTGCGTAGGCGGCGAACGCGCCGCAGATCAGCGTGTCGATGCCAACGCACTGCAGCCGCCGCAGGCTCGGCACCAGGCTCTGCAAGGTGACACCCGAGGAATACAGGTCGAGCGTATTGATCGCGAACAGCTGGACGATGGCGACGATCAGATACGGCACGATGAACCAGCCGGCGAACCCCTGGGTGAGCCCGGTGATCGTGGTCGCTCCCGGCACCCCGGTCGCGACGGCCGCGCCAAGGATCTCCAGCAGCGCCGACGGCACCGCCGCGCCCAAGCTGACGGCCAGCACGATGTTCCGCTTGCTGGCCGCGGCGGGCAGGTAGCGCGAGTAATCGTTCCCGTTCTCGCTCCAGCCGAGTCCGCCAGCGGCGATCACCAGAGCGAGGAAGACCATCATCGAGCCCCACCCGGCCCCGTGCGGCAGCGCGTGCAGCCTGACCTTCGAGCTCGTGATGATGGCCATGATCACGAAGAGGATCACGAACGGGATGGCGAGCCACTTGAGCACCTTGACCACGGCGGTGTGCCCGAGCAGCGGCAGTATCGCCTGAATCGCCACCGCCGCGACGATGAAGATGACCTTTGCCGGAGCGCCGACCTGAAAGCCCGCCCGGACGGTGAGGGCGATCGCGGCGAAAACGATGAGCGCGATGCCCTCGATCTCGAACCCGACCTGGGTTACCCAGTTAAAGAACGACGGCATCCTGTTGCCGTTCGGCCCGAACGGGGCCCGGCTGATCGCGAACGTCGTCGTGCCAGCCTGCGGGCCCTGCAGGCTGGCCAGGCCGGTCAGCACATACGACACGTTGCCGATCAGGATGACCACGACAGCCTGCGCGAACGACAGGCCGAAGACGAGAACGGCCAGGCACCCGTAGATCAGGAACTCGACATTCCAGACGGCCCCGGCCCACATCCAGAACAGGCTGCCCGGCGTGCCCCAGCGGCTGCCACGGGGCACATGCTCGATACCGCGCTGCTCGATCGTAGTGATAGACGGGCCGCCGGACAGCGCCGATGCGCCGTCGGCAGCTCCAGTTGTCTCACTCGCCATCGCTGCGACCTTCCTCCCGCCGGTGGTTGAATTATGACTCAAGCGCCGGCCAGTACAGCCTCACGCCCGAACAGGCCGCCGCGCTCGCCGGCCCGGATGGAGCCGTCAACGTCCCGGGCGCGTTCACGCTTGCGCTCGGTGCGCATGACGGAACTCGCGGCCGGGTGAGATCCTGGCGGGCCGGCCGGCGGCTGGTGAGACCGCCACCATTTTCCTGGAGGATGTCGAGAAGGGCGACGCGCCTGCGTCCTAGTGCCAGGAGCGCCACCCAGGCGCAGCAACGGAAGGGGCGAGCATCATGGATTGGAAGCTGGAAGTCGTAGTGGTTCCGGTCACCGACGTCGACCGGGCGAAGAGCTTCTACGTCGGCAAGCTGGGATTCCACCTCGACGCCGACACGCGGCCCACCGAGACCATGAGGGTGGTGCACATGACACCGCCCGGTTCGGCATGCTCGGTCGTCATCGGGCCCACTGTGGTGCCTGCGGACGCCGACCTGGCGTCGGCAGCCGGGCTTCAGCTGGTCGTCACCGATATCGAGGCGGCCCGCGCCCAGCTGCTCGAGCGGGGCGTCGAGGTCTCGGGGGTCCAGACGCTGGACCCCCGGGACGGCGGCAAGTTCGTCTTCTTCACCGATCCCGACGGCAACAACTGGGCCGTGCAGGAGATCCGCGAGCGGGTCGGAGCACAGCTAGGGCAACCACCCGGCGACTCCTAGTCTTCGGCGTCCGCTACCCGGCGCGCCATAGCTGCGAGATACCGAGGGAGATGAGATGCGCCGCATCGTCTGCCGTGAGTTCGGGCCGCCGGATCGGCTCATGATCGAGGAGGCGCCTGATCCGCAACCGGGTCCCGGCGATGTCCTGGTCGGCGTTCGCGCTGCGGGCGTCAGCTTCGTCGACGGGCTCATCGTCGGCGGCTCGTACCAGATGAAGCCACCGCTGCCGTTCACCCCGGGCATGGTGGCGGCCGGCGAGGTACTCAGGGTCGGCGAAGGCGTGTCTGGCCTGCCCGAGGGCAGTCGCGTCGTGGGCTGTTCGCTCGGCCTCGGCGGCTATGCAAGCCACCGGGTGCTCCCCGCGCACGCGGTCGTGCGCTTGCCGGACGCTGTGACCTACGAGATCGCCGCGACGGCCGTCGAAAGCTACGCGACGATCCTCTTCGCCCTGACCAGGCGAGCAGACCTGCGGCCCGGTGAGTGGGTGCTCGTGCTCGGCGCCGGCGGCGGGATCGGCCTGGCCGCTGTCGATGTGGCCCGCTCGCTCGGCGCACGAGTGATCGCGGCAGCCTCCAGCCAGGCCAAGCGAGCGGCGGCGATCAGCGCCGGGGCGCAGGCCGCAGTAGATTACGGGACCGAGGATCTGAAGGCCCGGGTGCGCGAAATCACCGGCGCGGGCGCCGACCTGGTGGTCGACCCGGTCGGTGAGCCGTTCGCCGAATCCGCGCTGGGCAGCCTGCGCGGGTTCGGCCGCTACCTCGTCGTCGGCTTCGCGGGCGGCTCCATCCCGCGGCTGCCGCTCAACCGCGTCCTGCTGGAGAACCGCACCGTGATCGGAGTGGACTGGGGTGCGTGGTCACGCCGGGAACCGGCGGCCAACCAGGCGCTCGTGGCCGAAGTGCTCGACCGCGTGGCGACCGGGGGCCTGCACCCCGCCGCTCCCGCAACGTACCCGCTCGAGCGGGCCGCCGAGGCTCTGAACGGGCTGGCCGGGCGGCGGGTCGCCGGAAAGCTCGTGCTCCTGCCGTGACCGCCGTGAGCAGGTTGGTGAGTGGCCCTGCGGCGACCCGGCCGGCCCGGGAAGATGGCAGCCATGGATCTTCCGATAATGCCGCCAGTGGCACCGATGCTCGCCAAGTCAGTCAAGGAGATCCCGCAAGGCTCGCTCAGCTACGAGCCCAAGTGGGATGGCTTCAGGTCGATCATCTTCCGCGACGGCGCCGAGGTCGAGATCGGCAGCCGCAATGAGCGCCCGCTGACCCGCTACTTCCCAGAGGTCGTCGAGGCCATCAAGGCCAGCCTGCCGCAGCGGTGCGTCATTGACGGCGAGATCGTCATCCCGGACGCGGCAGGCCGCAGGCTTGATTTCGAGGCACTGCTGCAGCGGGTTCACCCGGCGGACAGCCGGGTCAGGCTGCTGGCGGCGCAGACGCCGGCTGCGGTCGTCGCCTTTGACCTGCTCGCGGCCGACGACACCGATTACACAGTCCGGCCATTCACCGAGCGCCGGGCGGCCCTGCGTACCGCGCTAGCCAGCGCGGGGCCGCCGGTCTTTCTCACTCCGGCGACCCTGGACCCGGATGTCGCCGCGCAATGGTTCCGCCAGTTCGAGGGCGCCGGGCTGGACGGCGTCGTCGCCAAGCCGCTGGACGGGGCCTACCAGCAGGACAAGCGGGTCATGTTCAAGATCAAGCACGAGCGCACCGCTGACTGCGTGGTGGCCGGCTACCGGCCGCACAAGAGCGGGCCCGATGCCATCGGGTCCCTGCTGCTCGGGCTGTACGACGACACCGGCCGGCTCGCCAGTGTCGGCGTAGCCGGCGCCTTCCCGATGGCGCACCGCCGTGCCCTCTTCACCGAGCTGCAGCCGCTGGTCACCAGTTTCGATGACCATCCGTGGAACTGGGCCAATCGTGAAGTGGGCGTCCGCAACCCGCGCGAGTCTGAGAGCAGCCGCTGGAACAGCGGTAAGGATCTCTCGTTCGTGCCGCTGCGGCCCGAACGGGTGGCCGAGGTCCGCTACGAGCACATGGAGGGAACCCGGTTCCGGCACACCGCCCAGTTCGTCCGGTGGCGCCCGGACCGCGATCCGCGGACGTGCGGCTTCGGGCAGCTGGAGGAGCCAGTCAGCTTCAATCTCTCTGAGGTGCTGGCGACCTGACGCTCAGCGGGCCGCTGGCTCACTGGTGGCTTGCCGCGCCGGCCAGCTCATTCCTGCCGGACTGCTCGCGCGAAGGCCGGCGCGCCCTGGTCCTGCCGCGCTGCGGGCCCGCAGGCGCATAACCGGCAGCCGCAAAAGCGGTGCGGGGGCTGCGCCGGTAAGCGGCCCGGCGCTCCGCGGCGCTTCCCGGCCCGGTGTCCGGCCGCTTGATCACCAGCCACATCGGTATTCCGGCAACCGCCAGGAAGATCAGCGCGCCGAGCGGGACGTTGAGCCAGAACCATGCCATGTCTGCCGCCTCCGTGAGGTTGCGCCGGCCTCTATCCGGCCGGCTTCCGATACCTGCAGCCTGCCGGGCGGATCTCTGCAAATGCTCTGATTTGTCTCAGCTGAGCCCATGGCCTCCTGAATCCGCCGCGGCGGATTCAGGAGGACGGCGCAGGCCAGCCGCGCGGCCACCGAGGCCGCCGAGCCTGGTGCACGTAGGCCGCCGGCCCCGCGCCGCGGTCCGCTGCGCCGATGGCGCGATGGCGGCAAATCCGGCAGTCCCGGCTCACCCCTTGCGGGTGACGCCACGAAACGGCACCAGCCGCCACACTGCACATATCGGCCCGGGGCTGCGTTAAGGGCGATCTGGAGCCGGCAGGCGCAGGTGGCAACTCAGCCATCGGCACGGGGGAAGGACGGCACGATGTCGGGCTCAGACGAGACCTTTATCTATGTCGCGACGTATCCGAGCGAGGCAGCCGCCAGAGACGACTACCAGGTTGTCAAGGACCTGCACGCCGGAGGCCTGGTCGGTTCTTACGACGCGGCAGTCGTCACCAAGGACGCCGACGGCAAAGTGCATGAGAACAAGGACGAGACGGCCACCCGGCACGGTGCCTGGTGGGGCATCGCCGCAGGTGCGGCGGTCGGGGTCCTGTTCCCGCCCAGCATCATCGGCACGGCCGCCCTGGGCGGCGTCATCGGCGGTGTCAGCGGCCACCTCGCTAAGGGCATGTCCCGTTCGGACGCCAGGGAACTTGGGGACTTCATCGATCCCGGCCAGGCGGGGCTCGTGGTCGTGGGCGAGAGCAAGGTCGAGCAGGCGGTCGAGCGGGCGGTGACCAGGGCAGCGAAGCAGACCGTCAAGCCGCTGGGCGTCAAGCCGGAGGACATTGACGGGACGCTGCAGGGAGCCGTCAAGCAGATGTGACCCGCAAGTGCCAGGCGGGGCGGCCGGATCTGGACACGTGCAGCTGGCTGTGGAGCAGGAGCCGCACGCTGCGCGCCGGCCGCCCCCTCATCCGGCTGGCGAGCCGCCGACTGGCGCGTCACGCCGAACCGCGCCGTCACCAGCCGGGCCTGGCGGCACGTTGCCAGCCGCCTCGGGATGGCGGCCAGTAACAAGCCCGGCCTCCGCGGCGACGGTGTGCACCGCGACTTCGGTGAATCCGCTGCGGCTGAGCATCGATGTCCATGTCTCCATCGACACCGGCCGCTCGTGTACTCGCAAGAGGTAGCGGACAGCGTTCTTGGCCACCCGCCACCAGCCGCCGGGTCCTTTGCGAGCCAGCGCCCGGACCTTTCCGGCGATGATCTCCCGGTCCCTGCTCGAACCGCCCCGGCCGAACATCATGTCGGCCACGACCAGCCGCCCACCTGGACGCAGCCAGCCGAACGCAGCCGCCACCAGGCGGGCCTTGTCCGGGTCGCGCAGGTGGTGCAGTGCGTAGCTGGACACGACCAGGTCAACGCTGCCGCCCGGCAGCTTCAAGTCCTCGATCGGCACGGCAATGCTCTCCAGGCTGGTGACCCCGCGCCTGGCGGCCTCTTCGTCAAGCCGCTCCACCATTGCCGGGCTGACGTCTACCGCCAGCACCCGGCCGCCGCGCTCGGCCAGCGGCAGGCTCAGCTGCCCGGTGCCGCACCCCAGGTCGACCACCACGTCGCCCGGCTTGACGTCGGCGGCATCCAGTACGGCGGCGGTCACTTTCCCGAGCCCGGCCGAACCGTGCTGATCCCAGCTCGCCGCCCGCAGCGACCAGACCCGGCGCTGGCGCCTGACGACGTTGCTGGTCGCGAAGCGGGCCAGCGCAGGTTTGCCGCCGGTGCGGTCAGGCCTTGATACGGGAATCGAGGTCTCACCCGGAGTTATCTTGCTCTCAGTCATCCCGTTAGGCTATGCCCAAATAAATTGCCATGCCTTATCGGGTGAGTTCAGGTCCCGTTAAAAATCGTGACGGCCTCGTCAGGCTTCTTCGGATCTCGTTAAGCACCATGACAATTTCTTAAGAGTTCTTCAGATCTAGTTAAGTAGCTATGCCACACGGTCATCAGCGGTAACTCCAGCTACTGCCGCAGCAAGGAGCCGGACGCCGCTGGCAGCGATCCGCCGGCCGGACAGCCGGTAGCCTGCTGCGGTGGATACCTGCTCGGCTGCCCTGCGCGACAGGCCAGGATGAGCCGCCGCCACGGGACGCGCTCTGTCCCGGCGCTCCGGCCCGCGGGCGCTCGTCGCCTGGCCCTGGCGGTGCTGGCGGCCGGCGCGCTGGTAGCCGGCTGCTCGGCGGCCCCTGGAAGTCCCGCCGCGCCGGGTACCCGGGCCACTGCTACGCCTAGTCCTACGCCGCGGCCGCCAGCCAGGCCGCCTATCGGGGTCATCGGCACCTATGCGGTCGGTACCAGGACGCTCAGGCTGGCCGAGAACGCGCACACCGGGCCCGGCGGCGCCCAGGTCGGGGCGCGCGTGCTGCCAGCGCTGGTGCGGTACCCGGCCGCTACCACGACGGCCGCCGCCGGCCAGCCAGCCGCCGGCCCATTCCCGCTCATCGTCTTCGCGCCCGGTTTCATCCAGTGCGGGAGCGTCTACCGGAATCTGCTGCATGCGTGGGCTAGCGCTGGTTACGTGGTCGCCGTCGTGACGTTTCCCCGCACCAACTGCGACGTGAGCGAAGAGACCACTGAGACCGATCTGGTCAACCAGCCCGCAGACCTCTCGTTCGTCATCACCCAGCTGACCGAGATCAGCGCGCGGCCCACCGGACCGCTGGCGGGGCTGATAGACCCGGCCAAGATCGCCGTCGCCGGGCATTCCGACGGCGGGGACACCGTGGCTGCGGTGGCTGGCGGCACCTGCTGCGCCGACCGCCGGGTTAAGGCCGCCATCGTGCTCGCGGGCGCGGAATGGCCGGCGCTCGGCGCGACATACTTCAAGCTGGCCGCACCGCCCCTACTATTCGTGCAGGGCAGCGCCGACCCGATCAATCCGCCGGCCGCGAGCCAGCAGCTCTACCAGGCGGATACCACTGGCACCCGTTACTACCTCGATGTGTTCGGGGCCGGTCATCTCACCCCGTACGAGGGCGACAGCGCGCAGGAGCAGCTCGTGGCCAGGGTGACCACTGAGTTCCTCAACCGTTATCTGGCCGGGCAGCCCGCGGCGCGGGCCGCGATGGCGCGGGCTGGCGACGTGGCCGGGCTGGCCGAGCTGTTTCACGGCGGCCGGCTGCCGGGCTGAGTGCGGCACACCCCAGACGGCCGCCGGGCCGAGTTCTGCTCATGACAGCCCCGCGCCGGCAAAGCTCTCCACCTCCGCGCGGTCACGCCATGTGACCGTACGTGCAGGAGCGCGTGCGAGCGCCGTCGCAAATGCCCGTGCGTGTGCACGTGCATCAGGCTACGATGCGGTACGTCAAAGCCGATGGAGCACGACGCTTAGCCGCCGGGAATGGCGCCGCGAATCGCGGCAGTGCAGCGGCTCAGGCCCGGAAACTGCACTAGGCGGAGCTATTGCGCGGTCGGCCCGGTCACCTGCGAATGGCTAGGGAGAAACTGAAATGCGCGACATCTATAACGCAATGCCGGCCGGTGACCTGGAGTCCGCGGTCTGGCAGAAGAGCCAGCGGAGCAACTCACAGGGTGCCTGCGTCGAGGTCACCGACCTGCCGGGCGGAGAGGTGGCGGTACGCAACTCGAGGTACCCGGCCGGCCCCGCGCTCATCTACACCAGGGCCGAGATCGACGCCTTCATCCGCGGCGCGAAGGACGGCGACTTCGACTACCTGCTCGCCTAGGCCGCCCGCTGGCGCCCGGATTAATCCTCGTGCAGCAGCGCCCAGACGACCTTGCCGCCTGACGCCAGGGGCTGCCATCCCCACCGCACGCTGCACGATTCGACCACCTGCAGCCCGCGGCCGCTCTCCGCATCCGCTGCCGCCTCGTTACGGACGGGAATCCTGGCGCCAGGATCGGTGACCATGCATGTCACAAATGGTCGCTGAGCTAGTAACCTCAGCCCTACCGGATATTCGTCAATGGTCCGCCGAGCGGAGAGCAAGCCATGCCGGATCGCGTTTGTCACCAGCTCGGAGACGACGAGTTCGGCTTGGTCGGACAACTGCGCGAGGCCCCAGCGCTGCAGCGCCGTCCGGGTGAAGCTCCGGCCGATCCCTACGGACGCGAGGCTGGTCCCGAGTGCGCACGAGGCCGCCGCCTGAGCTGTCGGCGTAAGCCCGGCGCCGCCTCCAGCGGGGCCGTGGTACGCCGGGAGCGCTGCACGGGGGCCGCCTGCGGTGAGCAGCTGGCTGTGGCTGGTATCCATGTCCTCCGTCCGTGCGGCCGGACGGATCCGGCACGGGTTCCTGGGCTTCCCCGCCACCTCTTAGCGCCGCCCTTCGCGGGGCCGAGCGCAACCGTCATCATCTCCCGCGTAACTTGCAAGCGCAAGGCCCGATGCACGTGCAGATGAAACTTGCGCCGGCACGTGCGAGCGACGGAAAGGCACGCGGGGAGGCCGGGTGATCTCTATCCAGCCGGGGGGCAGCCCAACCGTTTTGCGCATCTTGCTCGGCTCCCAGCTGCGCAAGCTGCGGGAGGCCAAGGGGATCACGCGAGAGGACGCCGGCTACCTCATCCGGGCATCCGAGTCCAAGATCAGCCGGATGGAGCTCGGGCGGGTCAGTTTCAAGGAACGTGACGTCACCGATCTGCTGACGAGATACGGCGTCCATGACGAGGCCGAGCGGGCCGCCCTTGTCACGCTCGCGCGCGAAGCCAATTCGCCTGGCTGGTGGCATCAGTACTCGGATGTGCTGCCAGACTGGTTCGGGGTGTACGTGGGCCTCGAAGAGGCGGCTTCGCTGCTGCGCGTCTATGAGGTGCAGTTCATTCCCGGGCTGCTCCAGACGCCGGATTACGCCCGGGCGGTCGTTGCGCGCGGTCAGTCGGCTGCCTCGGCAGCGGAGATCCAGCGCAGGGTCCAGCTGCGCGCCGCCCGGCAGGAGATGCTCACCAAGCCGGGCGCCGCGCGGCTATGGGCCGTGGTTGACGAGGCGGCGCTGCGGCGGCCGATCGGCGGCCCGGCGGTCATGCGCGCCCAGCTCGAACGGCTGATCGCAGCCACCGAAGAGCCGAACGTGACACTGCAGATCGTGCCATTCACCTCGGGCGGCCACGCCGCCGAAGGCGGTGCGTTCACGATCATGCGCTTCCCGGAGGCGGAGCTGCCCGATGTCGTCTATATCGAACAGCTCACCAGTGCCCTCTACCTCGACAAGCGCGAGGATGTCGAACGATACAGCGAGGTGATGGATCAGCTGAGCGTCGAAAGCGAACCGCCCGAACGCACCGCGGACCTAATCGGCAAGATAATGTCCACAGACTTTTCCTGACTGGCCAGCGCGCACGAGGAAAGGCGGCACCGTGACGAGCAACTGGTCGCAGAGCACCACCGATGGCCGGGACCGGAGCCCGGCGATCGACACGTCGGTGGCGCATCCGGCCCGCGTGTACGACTACTGGCTGGACGGCAAGGACAATTACCCGGCCGACCGGGCCGCGGGTGCCGCGGCGGCCGAGGCCAACCCGGACATCCTGATCGGCGTCCGGGCCAACCGGTCGTTCCTGCGCCGCGCGGTGACCTATCTCGCCGTCGAGGCCGGCATCCGGCAGTTTCTCGACGTCGGCACCGGCCTGCCATCGGCCAACAACACCCACGAGGTCGCCCAGGCCGTGGCGCCGCAGGCGCGGATCGTCTACGTCGATAACGACCCGATCGTGCTGGCGCACGCCAGGGCCCTGCTCACCAGCACCCCGCAAGGGGCGACCGCCTATGTCGACGCTGACGCCCGCGATCCCGGGAAGATCCTGCGGGCGGCGGCCGGTACCCTCGACTTCACCAGGCCGGTCGCCGTCATGACACTGATGATCCTGCAGTACATACCAGACGCCGACGACCCGCGCTCCATCGTGGCGCGGCTGCTGGACGGCGTCCCTTCCGGCAGCTACCTGGTGGCCTCGGACACCGCCAGGGACATCGACGCCGAAACGGTGGCGACTGCCACCGGCCGGCTCAACCAGCGCATGGCAGCTGCCCAGCTGACCCCCCGGACCAAGGCGCAGATCGCCGCATACTTCGGCGGCCTTGAGATGATCGAGCCTGGCCTGGTCCCGCTGAACCGCTGGCGCCCCGGCCCGGACGACCCGGTCCTGGCCCACGACCTGCCCACCTACTGCGGAGTCGGCAGGAAGCCCTAGCCTCGCGCTGAGGCGGCCGGGCTGCGCCCGTCTCCGGCGCCCGTCTCCGGCGCCCGTCTCCGGCGGTGATAAACCTTTCGTACGCTGATAGTCCCTTCGTCCCCCAGATGCCCAGGCCGATGACAGCAGCCAGACGGCAGGTGATAGCAATGAGGGTAACGAAGGGATCACCGGATGAGCGGGTCTGACAGTGCCAGCAACGGCGACGGTACGCTTCATGTCACCGACAGCAGGACCGGCGCCAGTTATGACATCCCGATCGACCGCGGCGCGATCCGCGCCACGGACCTGCGCCAGATCAAGACCTCTGACGACGACTTCGGGCTGCTCTCCTATGATCCGGCGTTCCTGAATACCGCGAGCTGCCGCAGCGCGATCACCTTCATCGACGGAGAGCACGGGATCCTGCGCTACCGCGGCTATCCGATTGAGGAGCTTGCCGAGCGCTGCTCGTTCCTGCAGGTCGCTTACCTGCTGCTCTACGGCGAACTGCCCACTGCCGAGCAAGAGCAGGACTGGGTCGGGCAGATTACGCAGCACACCTTCGTGCACGAGAACGTCAAGAAGTTCATTGACGGCTTCCACCACGATGCCCACCCGATGGGCATCCTGGTCAGCACGGTCGGCGCGCTGTCCACGTTCTATCCGGACGCGAAGGCGATCTTCGACGCTGACAAGCGCGGCAAGCAGGTGGAGCGGCTGATCGCGAAGATGCCGACGCTCGCGGCGTTCGCCTACCGGCACGCGGTCGGCATGCCGTACGCCTACCCCGACAACAAGCTCTCCTACGCCGGCAACTTCCTGTCCATGATGTGGAAGACCACCGAGCTGAGCTACCGACCGGACCCGGTCCTGGAGCGTGCCCTCGACGTGCTGTTCATCCTGCATGCCGACCACGAGCAGAACTGCTCGGCGAACACGATGCGCGCGGTCGGCAGTGCGCATTCGGACCCGTACTCGGCGGCGGCGGCCGCGGCGGCGGCCCTGTACGGCCCGCTGCACGGCGGCGCGAACGAGCAAGTGCTCAAGATGCTCGCCGAGATCGGCGACGTCGCCAATGTGCCCGATTACGTCGCCAGGGTAAAGCGGGGCGAACTGCGGCTGATGGGCTTCGGGCACCGGGTGTACAAGAACTTCGACCCGCGCGCCAGCATCATCAAGCAGATCGCCGATGAGGTATTCAAGATCACCGGGCGGAACCCGGCGCTCGACATCGCGCTGGAACTCGAGCGGATCGCCCTCGGCGATGAGTACTTCGTGGACCACAGGCTCTATCCGAACGTGGACTTCTACTCCGGCATCATCTACCAGGCCATGGGGTTCCCTGACGAGATGTTCCCGGTGCTCTTCGCGATCGGCCGCACCCCTGGCTGGCTCGCCCAGTGGGTGGAGGGGATCCTCGACAACGAGCAGAAGATCTCGCGCCCGCGCCAGCTCTACGATGGCGCGGCCCTGCGGCACATCAGCGGTTAGCGCGGTAGCGCCGCATTACCTGGCCAGCCGCCACACGGTCGTGCGCTTGACCTCGGTATCCTCTAGCGCGCGCAGGGTAAGCACGTCGTAGCGGGCGACGGGTTCCAGGCGCTCACGCGGCAGGTAAGCACGGCCCGGGTCGCCGATCAGCACATCACGGCCGCTGGCGCTGGCACGGCTGAGGTACTGCAGCACGCGGCCGGCCATCGATTTCTCGTAGCAGACGTCGCCGGCCAGCACCACGTCGGCGTCCTGCCCGGCCCCGTCGAGGATGTCCGCCAGGGCGACGGCGACCGCGGCCCCGTTGACCTGCGCGTTGATGCCGATGGCGGCGGCGGCGAACACGTCCACCTCGCTCGCCGCCACTGGCCGGGCCCCGGCCCGCGCCGCGGCGATCGCCACCAGCCCGGAGCCCGCGGCGACGTCAAGGACGCTCCGGCCGCAGATAAGGTCGCCATGGTCAAGGAGGTAGCGCGCCAGCGCCTGACCGCCAGCCCAGGCAAAAGCCCAGAATGGCGGCGGCAGGTCGCGGCGGCCCAGCTCGTGCTCGGTCTGCGCCCAGATTCCGTACGGCTCGCCGGCAAGGTGCAGGCTGATCTCCGGCACCAGCGGAACCGGGGCGAGCCGCGTGTGCGCCCGGACGAACGCAGCGGGAGTCACACCTGAGGAGAATACGGCCTGCCGGGGCCGGTTACCCCGCCACGCAGCTGGCGCTGCGGCCGCCGGCTGGCCGCCTACCCAGCCAGCCAGTCACGCCATGTAACTGTCAATTACTCTATGTTTAATGCTTATTTCCCGCCTCGGCTAAAGGCCGGTGCAGGCAGCTGGCCGGAAAACCGGTACTAACGGAAAACCAGGGCGTAACGGGAGACGGCACCGATGACTATCCGCTTCCCGTAACCGGACGGCAGGCAAGGCCCATCGGGCCGGTCCAGGCTGCAGATCCCGCGATTCCCCCCGGGAATGGCGGACCGCAGGGCAGAATTGCGCTCTCGGGCATCCGATATATGCAAAGCGCAACGTACCGGCGGCCGCCAAGTCCAGGCGGAGGGACGGATATTGGCATTCGATAAGGCGGCGGCAGCGCAGTCGCAGGCGCCGCAGAATAATCCCGGCACACCGTCCCCCGGGTCCCCGCGCTTGCGGATGGCCTCGGGCGCCGCGCTGCTCGCCGGCGCGGTAGTTCTCGTTGCGGCAGGCCTGACCGGCTACCGGCTGTCCGCGCCGCATGGCCTGGCGGAAGTCCGGTTCCAGTGGGCAGGATCGCGAGCGGCAGCCATCCGGGTCATCGGCGGCCGGGCGGCCAGCTACCGCCTGGGCTTGCTGCGTGATCTCGAAGCCCTGGTGCCCGGTTACACGCTGGGCCTGCTAGCAGCCTGCTACCTGGGCCGGCGAGTCTTCTGGACCCGCCAGCTCAGTGCTGTGGCGACGGCCGGCATGACTATAGCCGTCGCAGCCGGCCTGCTCAATGCCGGGCAGGACTGGCTCCTGCTGGCCGCGCTGGACAACGGGCTCCACGGCACCTGGACATTCCGCGTCGCCCAGGCACTGTCATTCGCGAAATTCTCGGCCCTGCTGGCGGCCGCCGTTATCGGCATTCTGGCACTGGGCACGACGCTGGGCCGGCTCGTCATGCACCGCCGCACCAGGAAGCGGTGGGCAGCGGCGATCCTCCGTGCGAACGGAAACAGGACCGCCGAAGACCTGCCGCTGGTGATCCCGCCACCGCCAGTCGAGGACCCCCCGGCCGGCGCGCCCCCGGCCAGCGCGCCCCCGGCTGATGTGGACAGCTCCTGGTGGCGCAGGCGGTCAACCGGGCCCCGCACCCACTGGGCCCAGGGCTTCGCGCTGCCCGCCGGCCCCGAAGCCGGGGGCACCGGCATCTGCGTGTCCGGCGGGGGCATCCGCTCGGCCTCCGTCACGCTGGGCGCACTGCAGGCACTACGGGAAGACGGCCTGCTGACCGAGGCACGGCACCTGATCTCGGTGTCCGGCGGCGGCTACACCGTTGGCGGCTTCCAGCTGGCGCTGATGCCGGAGGGGGGGCTGCCCGGCGATGCCGCGCGGCCGCCCGAAGGCGGCGGAGCCACCCCGGCCGATGTATTCGACGCGGGCTCACCGGAAGAGGACCATCTGCGCCGGCATAGCAGCTACGTCGCTGCCGATCTGAGGCAGTGGGCGGTAGCCCTGGGCGTCATGCTCCGCGGGGCGGCCAGCTCATTCCTGCTGATCGGACTGGCCGTCACCATCGTGGGGCTGGGAATCGGCAGGTTCTACCGGGCCGTGCCGGTTGTGGCGGGCGGTGACCTCGCAGCATTGCGGCCGTCCTTTCTCGCCCCCGGTCACCACCGGGCTCCGGCCTACCCGGCGCCGCCGCCTGGCGTGTGGCTTACGATCGGCGCGGCCGCGGCGCTAGCCGCGGCCGCGTACCTGATCGGCGCGTGGGGTCCTGGATCGGCGGCCGCGCTGCGGCGCGGCCGGGCGATCTCCCGGATCAGCGGGTGGCTGGCCGGCGCGGCCGCCCTGCTCGGCATAATCGGAGTGGCCGTCCCTGCGCTGATCTGGACGGGGTCCTGGCTGACCTGGCAGCTGCATTTCAGCCGCGCCGCCGCCGCAGCGGCCGGATCGCTGAGTCTCGTGCTCGGCTACCTCGGCACTCTCGCGGCCACGCTCTGGCGCAAGCGGACGACGGTCGCGAAGAACGCCCGGACGGCCATCGGCCTGCTCTCCAGAGGACCCGTCAACCAGGTGCTGCCGGTCAGCATGATCCAGCTGATCGCCCTGTGGATCTGCCTCATCGTGCTGGTGCTGGCCGCGCTGCTGCTAGGCGGCTGGGTTGCGACGAGCGGCCTGGCGCAGTCGTGGTGGGCGCTGGCCCCGCTCGGAGCATTCGCCGTACTCGCCACCCTGCTCGACCAGACATCCCTCAGCCTGCATCCGTTCTACCGGCGGCGCCTGGCCAGCGCGTTCGCGGTCCGTCGCGCCCGGATTCAGGGCGTCGACGTCGCGCGTCCTTATGACTACTTCGCGGAGCTGACCAGCCTGAGCAAGTACGGCCGCCGCCGGGAGCCGTTCCCGGCCGTCACGTTCGCCGCCGCCGCCAACATCAGCGGTCAGCAGCGGACTCCCGCTGGCAGGCCGGCGGTGTCTTACACATTCGGCAGCGACTACATAGGCGGTCCGCAGGCCGGCTGGGTACGCACAGATTTCCTTGAGGCGCTGGCCGCGGACCGGATCCGGCGGGATCTCACCGTCGAGGCGGCGATGGCCATCTCGGGCGCGGCGTTCGCCTCCGCGATGGGCGCTTACAGCCGCTTCTATGAAGTGTTCCTCGCACTGTCCAACGCCCGGCTGGGTGCCTGGCTGCCCAACCCCTATTTCGTGGCGGTCAAGCTCCAGCGCCTGGATGACTGGACATTCCCCGGCCTGCCAGCCATCCGCAGGATCAGCTACTTCGCCCGGGAGATCTTCGGCATCCATCCGGGCACCGGGCGCCTGCTGCTGTGCACCGATGGCGGGCACTACGACAATCTCGGCCTTGTCGAGCTGCTCCGCCGCCGGTGCCAGCGGGTCTTCTGCATCGATGCCACCGGAGCCGAGGCGCCCCTCAACGAGTCACTCGGTACGGCGATCACCATCGCCCGGGAAGAGCTCGGGGTGCAGGTCACGCTGCGCGACTCCGTCTACGAACTGGTCCCTGGGGGCTGGGATTTCCTGCAGCCCGGTGAGCCGTTCGCCGCGCTGAACAGCCGGCTATCGAAGAACGCGGTGATCATCGGCGACATCAGCTACCCGGCTGTCGATGGCCACGGCGAGGCGACCGGTGAGCTGGTGCTCGCGCAGGCCGCCCTGACCCGCGAGATGCCATATCAGCTGCTCGAGTTCACCCAGGACGATCCCGGGTTTCCCCGGGACTCCACCGCCGACCAATGGTTCGACGTCGGCCAGTTCGACGCCTACCAGCAACTCGGGCGGGTCATCGGGCAGTGGGCGGCGCGGCGGTCACGGCAGGGAGCGGGCGACGCGGATTAACCGCTGCGGCCCTGAGGAGCACTGCTGGCGCTTATCGCCGGGCCTGCCCGCTGAGCAGCCCGAGCGGGCTCGGCGCCGCGAACACGATCCGCAGAACGGTCTGGCCGCTCGCGAGCCGCACCGGCCCGACGCTGGCGGCCCGGTATGGCGGGAGCTGCGCATGCAGGAAGGCGATCACCGACCGCACATAGGCGGAGCCGCCGGTCCAGGCCGCTCCGCCGACCGCGCTCAGGTCGGCGGAGCGCAGCGGGACGCCCGGGCCGGCACCAGGAGCGGGATCGCCGAACGCCGCGACGTCAACAGGATTGAGCGCTGCCAAGGTCGCCAGCGTGACAATCAGCCGCGAGTCAGCCTGCCCGGCGGCCAGATATCCCGCTGCCGGCGCCGCAACCGTGATCCGCCCGTTGTGCAGGAGCTGAGCTCCGGCTGCCTTCCTGGCCGCAATGTCCGCCGCCAGGGCGGTGTCATAGGCACGGGCTCCGTCCGGCGCGATGGCCCGGATCACTATCGCCGCGTTGCCGCTGCCGAACTTCGCGATCACCGCTGGCGCGTAGACGGCGGCAAGGCTGCTGCCGAACTGGCTCCGGACGGCCGCCGTGGCGACCACCAGCTCAGAACCGAGCGGATCGGCCGTCCCTAGCCTCAGCACAAGCAGGTCGCCCGCGGGCACGCCATGCGCCTGGAGTATCTGGCACATCAGTGGATCACACGACACGATCGCGTCGCGGATGACCTCATGAGCCACCCAGGTCGCCGCCAGGTCCTGGGTCTGCGCCTCAGCGCCGATCGCGCCAGCGCCCTGGCTGCCAGGTGAGCCAGCCCCGCCTGCCGTGCCCGGATGCCGTGACAGGGCGGCGATCACGCCGCCTGCGGTCAGCAGCAGCAGCACAGAACCGACCAGGCCGAGCATGCGCCACTTGACAGCAGCGCTCCACATCTCGCGACCGCCACGCCGCCATCGTTCCCGGCTGGGCTGCGCCGCGGCGGACGCCAGACTGGCTTCTGACGGCCCGGCGGCGCGATCGCGCCGGGGGCCGGCGGGTGCTACCGGAGCGGTCCGCGCCGGCAGAGCAGCCTGCGGTGGTGCAGCGGTACCCGCGGCCGTGGAGCTGGCCGGGGGTGGTGCCGGCGGGGCCGCGTCCTCATCTGCGCTGCGCCGCACTGGCGCTGGTGGCGGGACGGCCCCCGTCGGGGAGCCCGCCGGCGGAGTTGGCAGCATCGGCGCGGCGGTTCGCGGCGGCGCTGGCGG
>OBLT010000198.1_pt1 | contig 45553 bp, 32 predicted proteins | sample 1518721 | NCBI WGS metagenome assembly OBLT01 (sample SAMEA3539307, study PRJEB22396) | soil metagenome | biome: tundra; feature: field; material: soil | place: USA | collected 2010-05 | depth 0.15 m | reverse complement strand
GGGATAAAATTTTTAGAAATATTATTTTCCCACAATTACTTTGGCAAATCGAACCAACTTATCATTGAGATAATATCCTTTTTCAATTTCATCGATTACTTTCCCCCTTAATTTTTTATCATCTACCGGTATTTCGGTAATTGCTTCATGTTTTTCAACATCAAAATCTGTATGAAGGCTTTCCATGGCCTTTAGACCCTGAGCCAGCAAGGTCTTCCTGAACTTATTGAAAATGAGTAGGATCCCCTCCTTTAATTGTTCGGCATCATTACTTTCCTGCATTTGCTTTTCTGCCCGGTCACAATCATCTAATATCTGTAGAAGTGAAACAATTACTTCTTTTCCTGCAGTTTGAATAAGTTCTATACGTTCTTTTGAATTGCGTCTTTTGTAATTTTCAAATTCTGCAAATAACCGCACGTATTTATCCTTTTGTTCCTCCAGTTCCTCTTTTAATTTTTGAATGGTCTCATCAGCAACTGCATTCTCAGGGCGATCAGTTTCTGGTGTTATATTTAATTCATCTACCGATAAATCATTCGAATCAATAGGATTCTCCAATTCTGTTTCTATACTATTTTTTTTATTCTTTTCCATAATTTAAAATTGGCTGCAAAGTTACTATAGTCAAACTTTTTGCCAATAACAATAATTAGACAAATTGACACAGGGAAAGTTGCTCTTTTAGAAATTAAAGGAAATTTCAAAAAAATGGGCGAGTATAAATTGCATTATCTACCCTAATCGGATAATTCAGGAGGAAAATAAGAATTTGTTTTATGGTAAATTATTAGGTTTTATTGAATTTTTCTTGATGAACTTTGGTAATTTTAAGTCCAATTTTTAAAATGGAAACCTACGGTAAAATATTGCTAATTGCTATGCCTGTTTTCATAGTATTAGTGCTTCTTGAAAAATGGTACGGATGGCATAAAGGCAATGATACAGTGCGCCAAATGGATATGATTTCCAGCCTCAGTTCCGGTATCACCAATGTAACCAAAGATGTTCTGGGTTTAAGTGTAGCAATCATCAGTTATGACTGGTTAGTTGATAGAATTGCAATTGTTCACATTAAGCCTGGTTTTTGGGTGTATGCTATGGCATTCTTAGCCCTCGATTTTTCGGGTTACTGGGTCCATCGCATAGCCCATAGGTATAATCTATTCTGGAACAACCATATTATACATCACAGCAGCGAAGAATTTAACCTTGCTTGCGCTTTGAGGCAAAGTATTTCTGAGGTTATAAAGGTTTTTGCTATTTTCCTTTTACCTGCTGCTTTGCTGGGCGTGCCTGCGAAAGTGATAGCTATCGTTGCACCTATACAATTATTTGCTCAATTCTGGTATCATACCCGCCATATAAATAAGATGGGCCTGCTCGAAAAAGTTATTGTAACACCCTCTCATCACAGGGTCCATCATGCTATAAACCGCGAGTATATCGATAAAAATTTTGCCCAGATATTTATTATTTGGGATAAACTTTTTGGTACTTTCCAGGAAGAATTACCCGCAGCGATTCCGGTTTACGGAATCACAAGGCCCGTGAGAACATGGAACCCAATAAAGATCAACTTCCTTCATATTTGGCTCCTGATCAAGGATGCATGGAATACGAAAAACTGGAAAGATAAATTCAGGATATGGATTATGCCTACCGGATGGAGACCTCCGGATGTAGCGAATAAATATCCGGTTTATAAAATTGAGGATGTTTATAATTTTGAAAAATATTCGCCGCCGTATTCTTCGCTTTTATTGACCTGGTCATGGATTCAATTGGTAATGCTTCTTTTGGCAATCAGTTACCTGTTTGCAAATATTGCTGTCATTGGTTCTCCAGGAATTTTTGTTTATGGGCTTTTTATTTTCCTGAGTGTTTATGCATTAACTGAATTAATGGACCGAAACCGATCTGCTATTGTTTGGGAATTTATAAAAAATATTTTAGCTGTTAGTGTTATTTACCAGAGGGGAGGATGGTTTTCGGTCTCGTCTCATAATGGCTCATGGGTAAATATTTTGATCCTCTCATGGCTTGTAATTTCCACCTTCGTTACCGCCTGGCTCGTTTTTATTGAGTTCAGGTCTGATCAAAATATTTCTTTCGCTTCAAGGTAATTTTAGATTTTTGGCGCAACCATTTCTGAATTTATCATTCTCCATATTTTAAGCGGATTTTCATCCTTTAATTCATGAGGTAATAATTCATTGGGCCAGTTTTGAAAGGCCAGTGGTCGGGCAAAGCGCCGTATCCCGTCGGCTCCTACGGAGGTAAACCGGCTATCAGTAGTTGCAGGATAAGGACCACCATGATGCATACTCCTGCAAACCTCCACTCCTGTAGGCACTCCATTCATGATGAGCCTGCCACATATATTTTTTACAGATTCCACCAGGGAAGGATTCTTGTTTGCATCACCAGTTGTTGCCATTAAGGTTGCGGTAAGCTGGCCTTCCATTGCATTGGAAACAGCCAACATGTCAACTTCATTTTTACATTGAATAATCAGTGAAAAAGGGCCAAAAACTTCTTTATGTAAAATAGGATTCTGAAGAAAATTTTGTGATGAAACAGTTGCTATTGTCGGAAGTCCTTCATTTTCATTTGCCACTATTTCTGAATCGGAAATTTTTTTGACTCCATTTTGATTTAAAGCCTGTTGTTTATTTTCAGTGTATGCCCTGGCAATTCCGGCATGAAGCATTTCAGCCGGTAAAATTTTCCTGATCTTTTCCCCAAGCATTGAAACAAAATTTTTCAGATCCTCACTTTCAATCCCAATTATCAATCCCGGATTGGTGCAAAATTGACCAACACTGAGAGTAATTGAACCTGCATACATTTCTGCAATTAATTCGTTGTCGGCTTTTAATTTCTGAGGAAGGAGGAAAACAGGGTTAACGCTCCCCATTTCCGCGAATACCGGTATAGGCACCTTACGTTGATTTCCCAAGTCAAATAATTGCTTTCCTCCGGAAAAAGAACCAGTAAAACCTACCGCCTTTGTTAGCGGGTGTTGTACCAACTGCATGCCCGTTTCAATGCCAGCGCCGTGAATATGCTGGAAGATGCCTTTGGGCATGCCGCATTTCTGAGCTGCTGAAACAATAATGTTGGCTACAATTTGGGAAGTATTGGCATGAGCAGGATGAGCTTTTACAATTACCGGACAGCCGGCAGCAAATGCGCATGCGGTATCTCCCCCTGCAGTAGAATAAGCGAAGGGAAAATTACTTGCGCCAAAGACCACAACCGGCCCGAGGGGCACCATCATTTTTCTAATATCCGGTTTTATGGGTTTTCGACTATTATCCTCTTTGTCAATAGAAATTTGCATCCAATCTCCTTTTTCACAGGAATCGGCATAGTTTTTTAGTTGAAATGCTGTTCTGGCTTTTTCGGATTCCAAACGCTGTTTGGGTAAATGTGTTTCTGCCATAGCAGTAGTTATTAATTCTCCTTCTTCATTTGTTAACATTTCTGCGATGGTTCGCATGAAGTCTGCTCTTTGTTTTAGAGAAAATTTTCTGTATTCACGTGAAGCATTTTCTGCAACTTCCAAAGCATTATCTATTTCAATTGCTGTAGCATCATTAAATTTTTGTAGCATTTTCTTTTTTTTACATTGTCAAAAAATAGTCTGTTTTAAACAATTTATTGAAATATTTTATGCTAAAGAAATTTGATTTTAAACCCCCATTTAATTTATCAGTCTCAGTATTGATATTTTATGTTTAATGAATAAGTGGTCTAACTGTCAGGTTAGGAGAAGTGCTTTTTTAATAATTTTCATAAACAGATATCTTTCATTAGCCCACGCTGCACTTATGTTAAAAGATCGTTATAACGGAATCAACCAGTAGTCTTTTCATTCATTTTGTAGTCTTATTAGTTAGATAATTTAAATCACAATTTTATATGAAAGCAATATTGATTATTCTAACATCATTAACAATATCACTGGGAGCTTCAGCCCAAAGAAAAGGAGGGGGTTTTTTTCATGGTTATTCACCCAGGGTTGTTGTTCCACCAATCAATTATGGATTAGGTTTTGGATTGGGTTATGGTTATCCATATTTTGGCTATCCTTTTTATTTTTCTCCATACGGCTATGGATACCCATATTACGGAAATGGAAGAATGTCCTATAATTTATCTATGGAAATTCAATCCATCAAAGTAAACTACCGGAATAAAATCAGAGGAGTGAGAAATGACAAGAGCATAAGCCATGCTCAAAAAAGGCAGGAAATTCGTTCTTTGAAAGGCGAAAGAGATCAGGCAATTGCCGATGCGCAAAGAAATTTTTATAATAATCGCCGGCAAAGAATGAACAACCAAAATCCGGGAATAAATAATTATCAAAATCCAGGAACAAATAACAACCAGAATTAGGGGAACAATGGGAATAGCAATACTTCGTCCGGGACTATTTTCTAAGCCGAATTGAAATTATCCTACCGGTAGCCTTTTTAAAATCAGGAATGATTAATCTCAAATAAAAACTGAATTTGGGATTAATCATTTTTATATTTCCTGGTTTCTGATTAAATCCTCAAAGGTTTCTCTTTTACGAATTAACTTTGGTTTGCCGTCTATTATCAATACTTCCGCCGGCTTCAGTCGAGAATTAAAGTTTGATGACATCTCAAAACCATATGCACCGGCATTATAAAATGCAAGGTAATTTCCCTCATTTATTTCATTAATTTTTCTTTCCCATGCAAAGGTGTCGGTTTCGCAAATATTTCCCACAATAGTGTAATTTTTACCTGGCCCTTGGTCATTGCTGATATTTTCAATCCGGTGATAAGCATTGTAAAACATAGGTCTTATCAAGTGATTGAAACCGCTGTTCACGGCCGCAAAAATGGTAGCTGATGTTTGCTTGAGAACATTAACCTGCGTTACCAAATATCCGGCCTCGCTGACTAAATATTTTCCCGGCTCAAACCAAACCTGCAAATGCTTATTTCCCTTATTGGGATGATTCGCAAAAGCCTCCTGTACTTTTTGAGCAAGCAAAGAAATATTAGTTTCAGAATCGCCTTCCTGGTAAGGAACCTTAAATCCACCTCCAAGGTCAACAAATTCCAATTCTTCAAAACGGGGGATTATGTCAAACAATACCTCAATACCTCTCACAAATACATCTACATCTTCTATGTCACTTCCTGTATGTATCTGTAATCCGCGTATAAATAAATTATACTTTTTTACGACTTCTGTTATTTTATCAACCTGATCAACAGGAATACCAAATTTACTTTTGTCATGCCCTGTGGAAATTTTGATATTTCCACCAGCCAGGATATTTGGGCGCAGCCTGATGCCTACCGGGTAGGAATGCCCGTATTTATGTCCAAATTTCTCAAGATTTGAAAGGCTGTCAATATTTATATTTACACGTGCATTTTTTGCTTCTTCAATCTCACTGAATGCAATACCGTTTGAAGTATACAAAATATTTTCCGGCGCAAAGCCTGCATAAACAGCCAATTTCACTTCGTTGATGGAACTACAATCAATATTGGCGCCGATTGATTTAATATGTCTAATGACATGGATGTTAGTCAATGCCTTGCATGCATAAAAGAATGTAGCATCTGATTTAGAAAATGCTTCAACCAGCTTTGAATACTGTTCGGTTATCTTATTGGCATTATAAACATAAACGGGCGTACCAAATTCTTCGGCTATAGAAATTAATTGTTTATGAGATAATTCCCGGGACATGATTTCAGAGTAAAAATTTAAGCATCAGCAGATGTGGCAATAAAAGCATTATTTTTTTGAGAAAATTATTCCGGAATTGTTTTATTGGGATCTAACACTTTGCCAGGATCATTTTCAATTTGCGAGAATTCTTCCACTTTTTCTTCTTCGAATTCAAGGTCAATGCTGGTTTGTATATTAATCGTATTATCCATTTGAATCTGTTCAATCCTGGTAGCTTCAATAATTTCCCGGTTCAGAATTTCATTGATTTTCGGAAGATCATCAGGGCTGTTAATTCCAAAATAATCCATAAATGATTTTGAAGTAGCATATATCAATGGCTTACCCGGAGAATTCTCGTTCCTCCCTGCAATAACGACAAGATCTTTCTCGAGCAATTTTTGTACTGCATAATCACAGTTAACTCCACGAATAATTTCAATTTCAGATTTAGTGACAGGCTGCTTATATGCAATAATTGAAAGTGTTTCAAGAGATGCAGCAGAAAGTTTTTTTAGGAATTTGTCTCCATTGAGTTGTGAAATTGTTTTGTGAAATTCCTTTTTGGTTAAAAATTGAAATCCACCACCACTTTCCACCACTTCAAAAGGATAAAAATCAGACTGATATTTTTCCTCTATAGATTCCACTGCAACCTGAACCTGCTCGTTCGTTGCCCGGTCTTCAATAAATCCAAAGGCATTATTTACCAAATCAACCAATTCAATAAAAGGCAACGGTTTTTCACTTGCGAAGATAAGCGCCTCAATATGCGGAATTATTAAACTAAGGTCCATTTTTGATTCGTCATTGGTTATTGCTTCTTAAGAAATCAAGATTGATTTTTCAAAAATCAGGCTTATCCCTGCAATGCAGCTGCGCCGCTGACAATTTCTGTCAGTTCTGTAGTAATGGCTGCCTGCCTTGCACGGTTGTAGCTAATTTTTAGGTGTTTTAAAATTTCCTCTGCATTTTCGGTTGCTTGCTCCATAGCGGTCATCCGGGCACCATGTTCGCTGGCATGGGCATCGAGCATGGCGTTGTACAACTGGGTATTCAAAATTTTTGGCATCAGTTCTTCTATCAAAATATTTATACCAGGTTCAAAAATAAAATCAGCTTTTGTTTCCCCCTTTTTCCTCTCAGATTTCTTTACTGGTAAGAATTGTTCAGATACAAATTTTTGCGTAGCAGCATTTTTAAATTCACTATAAACCAATTCCACAGCATCTGCTTCCCCATTTTCGAATGCATCCATTGCAAACTTGGAAATAGCGGCAATATGATCAAAAGTAAAGTCGGAAAATATCTGCCAGTAGTGATCTATTACGGCAAATTTATTTTTTGTAAAATGTTCAAATCCCTTTTTACCCAGCGGAAGTATAACAATATTATTTGATGCAATTTTAGAAGAGTATTTTTCTTTGATGACTAGTTTAGCCAGTTTAATTAGATTACTGTTATAACCTCCGCATAAACCTCTGTCACTGGTTATTACGATCATCAAAACTTTCTCAATGGGCCTTTCTTTAGCAAGCCTGATATTCAAATCGCCTTCAGAGTTACTGATAATGTTGCCGAGCATTTCCTGTAGCTTTTTTGCGTAAGGCCTCATTTGGATAATAGCATCCTGAGCCCTTCGCAATTTTGCAGCGCTAACCATTTTCATCGCTTTGGTAATTTGCTGTGTACTTTTTACGCTCTGAATCCGGTTCCTTACTTCCTTTAATGCTCCACTCATATTTATTAATTATGGGTGGCAAAGTTAAGCGAATGTGCATATAAAACCATAAAGGTATTTATATAATCACTGAGCTTTCTTGTTTGCAACCCGAACATATTGTCTCCCCGGATAATAAAAGGTAGTTAGAAAATTTTCAACAAATCTTTTAACAGCCAATGAATCTTGAATGACGAAGCGCTAATAAGCATTTTACTTCAAAACAAAAACCCGTATGATTAAACTTCAAACAAAACAAAAAAATCCCGGAAGTTTTGCCATAATTTTGCCCCGCAAAAAGTTTATAATATTATTGAAAAATCTTTTTACATGAAATCAAATTGGTGGAAGATATTATGCATTGTGCTCTTATTTTTCACCTTTACTGCCGGGTTTTTAGTTAAAGTCCCATTCCTGGGCAATCTTCATGAAAGTATACGAAATTTCTTCTTCCATGTACCGATGTGGTTTGGCCAAATCGTGCTGCTTTCATTATCCCTGGGATACTCCATAGCATTCCTGAGAACCCAAAATATTAAACACGATATTTATGCATCAGAATTTGCAAAAACAGGGATCGTTTATGGTGTTTTGGGCCTAGGAACGGGCGCCATCTGGGCTACATATACCTGGGGGGAGCCATGGAGCAATGATCCGAAACAAATAGCAGCAGCCATTGCGGTTTTAATTTATCTTGCTTACCTGGTATTGCGTGGTTCTATGAACGATCTCGATAAGAGAGCAAGTGTGAGTGCAGTCTATAATATTTTTGCATATTTTATTTACATTCCACTGATTATGATATTGCCAAGATTGGTTCAATCACTGCACCCGGGTGGTATGGAAGGAGCAAAAGGAGGAGGTAATCCTGCTTTAGGGGGAGATAGTCTCGATACAACAATGACACTCATATTCTGGCCCGCAGTTTTGGGATGGGTGCTTTTAGGAATTTGGATCAGTAGTCTTAAGATAAGGCTGAGTATGCTTGCGAATAAAAATTTAATTAATGAGAAAAGAGAATCGTCTTAAACACCTAAGCCTTTCAGTTATATTTTTGTTTATTAATGCATTCTTATATGCACAGTCTTCTGTCGATTCCACAGCAAACGAAGTGGATGGTGTGATGAGAAGTCATGATAAGATTTATGTAGTAATGGTTGTATGTATTACTATTCTAGCGGTACTTTTCTTATACCTTATAAGAATAGATCTCAAAGTTTCGAAAAAAGAAAAGATTCCCTGAATATAATTACTTAAAATCCTAAAATAATCGGGTTTAAAAAATATCAGTTAAGTTTGGTTCTTTAATAAAATCAAAAAAATTCTTATGTCTTCTCCAGTTCCTTACAGTTTTTTCCAAAGTGTTGAAAGAAGCTTTGATAAAGCCGCAGTTTTCACCAATTGGGATAATGGTATTTTACAACAAATAAAACAATGCAACAGCGTATACGAGATGCGCTTCCCGATTAAGCGGGAGTCGGGAGAGATAGTAACCATTGAAGCCTATCGGGTGCAGCATTCCCATCATAAGACTCCTTGTAAAGGTGGTATTCGTTTCAGTGAGCGTGTAAACCAGGATGAAGTAATGGCTCTTGCAGCGCTAATGACTTATAAATGTGCAATAGTCAATGTACCTTTTGGCGGTGCAAAGGGAGGGATAAGAATTAACCCAAGAGGGTATACTCCCTATGAACTGGAAAAAATAACCCGGAGATATACTGCGGAATTAATCAAGAAAAATTTTATAGGGCCGGGTACTGATGTGCCGGCACCTGATTATGGAACAGGGGAGAGGGAAATGGCATGGATCCTAGACACTTACGAAGCAATGCATCCGGGGGAAATAGATTCTGCCGGTTGTGTGACAGGGAAACCTATAACCCAGGGAGGAGTTCGAGGAAGGAAAGAAGCAACCGGGCTGGGAGTTTTTTACGGTCTCAATGAAGTATGCACTATGCCTTCCGTTATGAAGAAAATAGGATTGCCATTGGGTGTTAAAGGAAAACGCGTTTGTGTTCAGGGAATGGGTAATGTTGGGTATCACTCTGCGTTGTTTTTTCAACAAGGCGGCGCTAAAATAGTAGGATTGTCAGAATATGAAGGAGCGATCTGGAATTACGACGGCTTGGATATTGAAAAGGTTTGGTTGCACCGTAACAAAACGGGATCGCTTCTCAATTACCCGGGGGCTGAAAATTTTGCCAAAAATTCTGATGCTTTGGAAATGGATTGCGATATATTAATACCTGCAGCATTAGAAAATGTAATTAACGGGGGAAACGCATCTCGCGTTAAAGCAAAAATAATCGGCGAGGCAGCTAATGGTCCTCTTACGCCTGAAGCAGATGATATACTTAATTTAAAAGGTTGCCTGGTTGTGCCCGACATGTACCTGAATGCAGGTGGGGTTACCGTTAGTTATTTTGAATGGCTGAAGAACCTGAGTCACGTACGCTACGGACGCCTTGAAAAAAGATTTGCCGAAAATATGAATGCCCATATTTTGGGGCAGCTTGAAGAATTAACCGGGAAGGCTGTAGTTAGTCATGAAAGAGATATCATTATGCATGGCGCAGATGAAGTGGACCTTGTCAGAAGTGGATTAGAAGAAACCATGATATCTGCTACCCGCGAAATTGTAGATATTTGGCAAAAAACGCCAGCCATCCCGGATATGCGAACTGCCGCTTACGTTTGTGCCATAAATAAGGTAGCCACTTCCTATGCCGAACTGGGCATTTTCCCATAAATAATTTTGCGGGAGATATTATTTAAATTCATACGACTAGTTAAAATTCTTACGACTGGACCGAAAGCGTCTATTAAATATCATATTGAATACTCTGGGAATTCATCTATTTCAGAAAATTGTCCATTCATTTTTTGAAAGCCAAAGCAATAAACACCGTTTGTTATTATTAAATATTTTGCCTGTATCACACTGTGATACATGAGAACCTGATCCAGTGCTTTTTGAGAAAGGGCAACCTTCATTTCTTTACATTCTATAATCATGAAAGGAGTGTTGTTCCGGGAATAAACAACGATATCACATCGTTTTGTCAATTCTCCCAATTTTATTTGTTTTTCAATGGCCATAAGTGTGGCTGGATATTTTTTTGATAAAAGATAATGGATCATGTGCTGGCGTACCCATTCCTCCGGAGAAAAATTTATCCATTTTTTCCTGATGATATCAAATAATTCATTTACGCCTGCACGTTGTCGTACCGTTACCTCTTTTTTTGGGAATGTAATTTTTATCATTTTTGTTATGTTGCCTATCGCGTAAAAATTACGCAAAAAATAGTTTAGTCAACGGTTAGATATTTTGACCACAATCCAATGTAATAAATCATTATTTCAGAATCATAAATCTAAAATCGTATTTTTATTATAATGATGACAAAATCAGGGAGGAGTAAAATATGATAACCAAAAAAGAAATTGTAAACAACTGGCTCCCAAGATATACAGGGGAGAAACTGGATAATTTTGGTGAATATATTCTGTTGACCAATTTCAGCAATTATGTGAAAATGTTTGCCGATATCCACAAAGTAAAAATTGTTGGGGCTGATAAAGCTATGGAATGTGCTACAGCGGAAGATATCACTATTATTAATTTTGGAATGGGAAGCCCCGGCGCTGCTACCATTATGGATTTGCTTAGTGCGATCAATCCTAAAGCAGTATTGTTTTTAGGAAAATGTGGTGGTTTGAAACGCAGAAATAAAATTGGCGACCTCATATTGCCAATCGCTGCTATCAGGGGAGAAGGAACGTCAAATGATTATTTTCCTCCGGAAGTGCCTGCGCTTCCCGCATTCGCTTTGCAGAAAGCCATATCCACTACAATCAGGGATTATGCATTTGATTATTGGACAGGCACCGTATATACAACCAACCGAAGGGTATGGGAACATGATGATAACCTTAAAGCTTATTTAAGAAAAATCAGGGCTTATGCAATTGATATGGAGTCTGCAACCATATTTACTGTTGGGTTTTATAATAAAATACCTACCGGGGCATTATTATTGGTCAGTGATTCACCCATGGTTCCCGAAGGAGTAAAAACTACTGACAGCGATGCCAGTGTTACTGCCCAATTTGTTGAAAGACATTTAAGAATAGGTATTGATTCTCTAAAACAATTGATCAATGATGGACTTACGGTGAGGCATTTGAAATTCTAAATTCACTGATTCTACCTTTTTTCGATTTTGAGACTCCTAAAATTTGATTGTAACTTGATTTCATGAATTTCCCCCTTCTTCAAATTAAGAATTTAGATGTCAGTTTCAAAACAGATACTGATAAGGTATCCGTAATAAAGAACAGTTCGTTTGAAATAAATAAAGGAGAAATACTTGGGATCGTGGGCGAATCGGGTTCGGGTAAGACAGTTACATCTCTATCAATATTACAACTGCTGCCTTCATCAAGCGTCCAATACAATAGTGGTGAAATCCTGTTTTCCGAAAATGGAAAGGAACAGGTAAATATGCTTTCACTTTCTGAAGGGTCATTGCAAAAAATCAGGGGGAACCAAATCTCAATGATTTTCCAGGAACCAATGACATCATTAAATCCTGTACTCACCTGCGGAAGACAGGTAATGGAAGCCATACTCCAGCATGAAAAGATGCCTGTCAAAAATGCTAAAGAAAAAACAATTGAACTTTTCAATCAAGTAAAACTCCACGATCCTGAACAGGTCATCCTTCGACACCCCCATCAACTGAGTGGCGGCCAAAAGCAAAGAGTAATGATCGCGATGGCTATGAGCTGTAATCCCTTATTATTAATTGCTGATGAGCCAACCACAGCACTGGATGTTACCGTTCAAAAAGGAATATTAGAACTTCTAAAGGAATTGCAAAAAAAAAATCAGATGGGTGTCATTTATATAACTCATGATCTTGGATTAGTGGCTGAGATCGCTGACAGAGTTATGGTAATGTATAAAGGAGAAATTGTAGAAATTAATCGGGTCAGGGAAATATTTTCAAATCCTGCAAATCCATATACAAAGGCATTAATAAAATGCCGTCCTTCTGCCTCATCTAAAGGGAAGAGATTGCCTGTTGTCAGTGATTTTATTTCCGGATCTTTCGATTTTTCCGTTAAGGATACCCTGTTGAAAAAAAATCCGAACCAAATGATTGAACCGAAAAATGTTCTATTAAAAGTGGAGAACCTTAAAGTCTATTTTCCGGCAAAAAAAAGTTTGACCGGAAAGACTCAAAAAGAAATCAGGGCTGTCGATGATGTAAGTTTTTCTGTTTCAAAAGGGGAAACCCTGGGACTTGTTGGCGAAAGTGGTTGCGGCAAAACCACGCTTGGAAGGGTTTTGATCCGGCTCATTGATCCGACTTCCGGGAGTATTTATTTTAATAACATCAATATAGCCCGAATCGGTAAAGAGCTGTTTAGGAAGATGAGGAAAGATATTCAGATCATTTTCCAGGATCCGTACGGTTCTCTGAATCCAAGAATTACAATAGGGCAGGCAATTAATGAACCCATGAAAATTCATGAAATATTGCCAACAGAAAAACAACGAAAGGAAAAAATAATTGAATTGCTGAAAAAAGTTGGCCTAAAACCCGAACACTTTAACCGTTACCCTCACGAGTTTAGCGGGGGGCAACGACAGAGAATTTGTATTGCAAGGGCATTAGGCCTAAATCCCGAATTCATTATTTGCGATGAGAGTGTGTCAGCCCTGGATGTAAGCGTGCAGGCCCAGGTACTAAATTTATTGAATGACCTAAAAGATGAACTTGGCTTTACCTGTATTTTTATTTCGCACGATCTTGGAGTAGTGCATTACATCAGCGATAACATTATGGTCATGAACAAAGGTAAAATTGTGGAGCGGGGAACAGCGGACCAAATTTATTTCGAACCAAAAAATGAGTACACGCAGCGTTTAATAGAATCTATTCCTAAGGTAGATTGGTAAGAAAATCACTTCTCCTGAGAAAAATTATTCGTAAGGAATTGAACTAATAGTACTACCTTTGCACACTTAAAAAAATCATGCCGTAACATGATAAGTGGCCCCGAAATAGGGGCACGTATCTCTGTAGCAACAGTAATGGCATGTGACAATTAACTTTTAATCAATAATTGCACATGAAACTAAGTCAATTTAAGTTTGACCTCCCCCTCAATTTAATTGCCCAAAACCCTGCAAAAAGAAGAGAAGACAGCAGGATGATGGTAATCGAAAGAAAAACAGGAAAGATTGAAAACAAACATTTCAGGGACATTCTCGATTATTTCAATGACAAGGACGTTTTCGTAGTAAACAACACAAAAGTGTTTCCCGCGAGGATGTACGGCCGCAAAGAAAAAACTGGCGCCAAAATCGAAGTATTCTTATTGAGAGAATTGCATAAGCAAAATCGCCTATGGGATGTAATCGTTGATCCTGCCAGAAAAATACGCGTAGGCAACAAATTGTATTTTGGTGAAAATGATGAGATGGTTGCTGAAGTTATTGACAATACGACGAGCCGCGGACGAACAATCAGGTTTTTATGGGACGGGCCGGAAGAAAGTTTCAGGAACATGCTTTATTTCATGGGAGAAACTCTTTTACCAAAGTATATTAAACGTAAACCAGATGAAGAGGATAAGGAAAGATACCAGACTGTCTATGCCAAGCATGAAGGTGCAGTTGCTGCACCAACTGCCGGTCTCCATTTCAGCGCCGAACTCATCAAACGCCTGGAAATAAAAGGGATCAGGTTTGCCGAAGTTACCTTGCATACCGGGCTTGGAACTTTCAGACCTATTGAAGTTGAGGATCTCAGCAAGCATAAAATGGATGCAGAATATTACAAGATAGATGAGGAAGCCTGCCGGATTGTGAACAAAGCGAAAGAAACCGGGAAAAGAATTTGTTCAATCGGAACCACAACCATGAGAGCCATGGAAACTTCATTTACAGCTCAAAAATTGCTGAAACCTTCAGAAGGATGGACGAATCATTTTATTCACCCTCCGTATAATTTCAATATTGCAGACTCATTGGTTACTAATTTTCATTTGCCAAAAACAAGCCTGCTTATCATGACCTGCGCATTTGCAGGATATGATCTTATAATGGATGCTTACAAAAAAGCCATAAAAGATAAATACCATTTCTTTAGTTATGGTGATGCAATGTTGATTATTTAATGATACTTTTCCATTACGAATTGAATATTTTGATATTGGGTTCTTTAAGGAAATTTCAATTTTGATAAGTATGAAATTTCCCAAATTTTGATTAAATTTATCCCAGGTATTGTTAACCCTCCTAAGAGAATATCAATTGATTAAGGCTTAATTTTCGTCTTTTTTACTTTTTAAGCTATTGGTTTCTATATATCCCTGGAATATCAATTTGTTACATTTCATATTATTTGGTTCAATGGTGGATAGTTTTTACATAAATTCATTAGAATAGTTAGGCCATAATCAAGGTTAATCAGACTACTCAATAACGTTTTGTAGAAGGTTCAAACGACTTCATCAACCAGGAAACCATATTAAAAATGGCCTAATTTTAGATGCAGATAACACGCATAAAACTCAAGTTTAAATGATTGAACGGTCTATAAAACTGATAATTTCTATTGTACTGGGAAATATGATGATTATGACTTCATGCCAGAAGCCGTTTAGAATTCCTGTTCCCCCCAATATTGTTGATTCTTCTGGTGGAAAAGTGACTACCATGGCTGGCAGCGGCGACATAGGTTCAGCAAATGATAGCGCCACAGCTGCTTCGTTTAATAAACCTTTTTCGGTTGCTGTGGATGCTGCCGGAAATGTTTATGTGGGGGATGCAGGTAATGAACTGGTTCGAAAAATAAGTCGGATAGGGGAAGTAACTACCTTGGCAGGTAATGGTAATCAAGGCTCTGAAAATGGTCCAGATACTGCCGCCTCATTTTTTTCTCCGAAGGGTGTCGCCGTAGACGCTTCAGGCTATGTATATGTGGCTGATTGGGGTAATCACCTGATAAGAAAAATAAGCCCTGCGGGAGAAGTGACCACCTTTGCAGGAAGTGGCATGCAGGGTTTGGCAAATGGACCCGATACGTCTGCTTCTTTTAATTTTCCGCAGGGAATAGCAATAGATGCCGCAGGGAATCTATATATTGGAGATTCCGGAAATGAAATGATCCGGAAGATCAGCCCCCCAGGTGGAGTAACTACTCTTGCAGGCAATGGTTCAATAGGCTCATCAAATGGGATAGGCGCAGCTGCTTCTTTTTACAATCCGATTGGAATTGCAGTAGATGCATCTGGTAATGTATTTGTTGCCGATGCAAATAATCAGGTTATCCGCAAAATAACCCCTTCTGGTACGGTGACCACGTATGCAGGTAATGGAGATCAGGGTTTTGCCAATGGACCTGCGACATCAGCCTCATTTAATTCCCCAAAAGGCATAGCAGTGGATGCTTCAGGGAATGTATATGTTGCTGACACAGGAAATAATCTGATCAGACAAATCAGCCTTTCAGGTGAAGTGACAACTGTTGCAGGCAGCGGTTCGGCGGGTTCAAACAATGGTAATGTAGCGGTAGCTACTTTTAATCAGCCGGTTTCAGTAGCCGTGGATGCTTCAGGTATTTTATATGTTGCGGATTATGGTAATAATCTTATTCGAAAGATCACTAGATAATTTCTTCATAAATTAGAAAAATAATTGATCAATAAATAAATCAGAAAAAACTTTGTTATCTGACCTTATAACTGAAGAATAAAAAAATCTGAAAAAATAATCGATTTGCTATGAGAACAATTGATCAATGGCTGTCCGAATATGGAGAAAGCCACACAAATCAAACCAATAAATTGATTCACTGGATTTGTGTACCTGCTATTTTTTTCTCTATTACCGGGTTGCTTTATTGCGTTAAATTCCCCATTTATCTTGCAGAAGGATTGCCATTGAATGCTGCAATGATCGTATTAGGACTTGTCAGTATTTACTACCTGTCACTTTCAATAAGAATAGGGATAGGTATGATATTATTTGGAATAATTTGCCTGGTTCTTTGCTATATGGGTGAAAAATTCCTGGATATACCCTTGTGGTTCCTCAGCCTGCTGATTTTTGTAATTGCCTGGATCGGTCAGTTTTATGGCCACAAAGTTGAAGGGAAAAAACCTTCCTTTTTCAAGGACCTTCAATTCCTGTTAATTGGTCCGATGTGGTTGATGAGCTTTATTTATAAGAAATTGGGTATTACCTTTTGATTACATTTCAAAAAGGCCCTTATTAAGAAGCTGCAAAGTCTTGTCCTTATGTACTCCCGGGATAAGAATGGAAATATTATGCTGACTGCCTCCGTAACTTACCATGCGAACAGGGATCCCCGATAGGTTGGTAAATATTTTCGCAATAACATCTTTAGTTTTCGTTATTTGGTTGCCCACAATTGAAACGATTGTCTGTCCTGTATCAACCTCAACAGTTCCAAATAATTCTAATTCTTTAATAATTTCTTTTATGTAAGAATCATTATCTACCGTGAGTGAAACGGCTACTTCGGAAGTAGTTACCATGTCTATGGAAGTTTGGTATTTTTCAAATATTTCGAAAATTTTTCTCAAAAATCCATACGCTAATAACATTCGGCTACTTTTGATTTTGATTGCAGTTATTGAATCTTTTGCGGCAATTGCCTTAACTCCCACGCTCCCTGCCTCACTTTCAATAATTGTTCCGGGTGCATCAGGTTGCATGGTATTCAATAGTCTCACTGGAAAATTAAAATATTGTGCAGGCCAAATACTGGCTGGATGCAATATTTTAGCCCCAAAATAAGCCAGCTCTGCAGCTTCGTCAAAACTCAGGCGGCTTACGGGTTTGGTGTTCTTAACGATTCTTGGATCGTTGTTATGCATTCCATCAATATCTGTCCAGATCTCGCAAACAGAAGCGCCAATTGCTCCTGCTATTAAAGAAGCAGAATAATCGCTTCCGCCTCTTTTAAGGTTATCTACCTCTCCTTTTGAATTGCGGCAAATATATCCCTGGGTTATAAAAAGAGTATGATCCTTATGCTTTTTTAAAATTTGCGACAACTTAACTTTTATACTTCCAACCTGCGGCTCACCAGAGGAGTCTATTGTCATAAAGTCCAGAGCCGGTAACAAGACATTCTTAATATTTTTTTCATTCAGGTAGGTGCAGAAAATTTTGGTGCTTAATAATTCGCCCTGGGCCAGTATGTCTTTGTTAAGCGCTTCACTGAAGGAAATCTTTAGGATAATATTGAGAAATTCAAAATGCTCTGATAGAATCTCTTTTGCTTTGTTATAAATTTCTTCAGTCTTTAGTAATTGCCTGATAAAACTTTGATAGTGTTCCTCGAGGGTATCAATTTGCTTTTTAGCGGTAACTCTTTCACCTTTTGCAAGATTAGCACTTATTTCTGTCAGGGAATTAGTGGTGCCACTCAAGGCGCTGAGTATAATTATTTTTGGCTCAGTTTCTTTGGTGATAAGCTTTGCAACCTCAAACATCCTTTCAGGCCTTCCCACACTGGTTCCGCCAAACTTCATTACTTTCATTTCTATTCCTCCGTAATTTTATTAAAGTCCGCAAAGGTAATGTTTAGCCCCAATTTTTATTGGGTATTTACCTTTTGAGACCAAATATTCAGGTTGTTAAAAAGCAGCTTTTTCTTCCTTTAAATTAATTTCAAATTTTTTACCAAGATTTTCAAGACCTTCAGCCACAACTCTTAATAAAGGAATCCCGTTCTTCATTCTTTCTTTTTCAAATTCCGTTTCCGGTTCGCCGGGAATAATCACTTTTGACTGGCCTTCAACAGTTTTGGCCGAACTGAACCTTTTTATCCATTTATCCATGTGAAATTTAAATTCACCTGCTGGCCGGAATGCATCAATCCTCATTGCTCCAAAAAAATGGCCAATTCCCTGTCCGGGCATATTTTCAGGCATAGGCACATAGGCAGGAAAGGGTGGAACCCAGGGACCATAATTTGCCCCGCTTAAAATTGCGGAGAAAATATCAACGATGGACCCAAGAGCATATCCTTTATGGCTTCCATGTTCCCTGTCGCCACCAAGAGGTAGCATGGCGCCGCCTTTTTTCAATTCGGCAGCATCATCCGAGGGGTATCCGGTTTTCGTTTGTACCCAACCGAAAGGTGCCTTTTCATTTTTCCGCTGTAATATTTCAAGCTTACCATTGGCAGCAGTAGTGGTTGCAAAATCTGCCACGAAAGGTTGTTCTTTACCAGCCGGTATTGCCACCGCAATTGGGTTTGTACCTAGCATTCTTTCAGTTGAGAAAGTAGGCGCTACTAATGCAGAACCATTCGTCATGGCAATGCCTATCATATCATGCTCCAAGGCAATCATGGCATGTGAACCGGCAATACCAAAATGGTTGCTGTTGGTGACGCTAACCCAACCCGTACCTACCTGTTTGGCTTTATCAATAGCAACCTTCATGGCAAATGGGGCAACTACAAGACCAAGCCCTGCATCTCCATCCACTACAGCAGTGGAAAGTGTTTCATGAACTATTCTGATATTTGGTTTTGAATGAATTCTACCAGCTTCCCAAAAACGCACATAACCCGAAAGCCTGGCTACCCCATGGCTGTCAACTCCCCGCAGGTCAGCAATCAGCAAAGATTTAGCAGCTAAATCTGCATCTTTTTCATTACAGCCCATTTTCAGAAAAATCCTTTTAGAAAAAGATAATAATGATGAATAACTATAATTTTCCGTCATGCGGCAAAAGTAAGCGATAAAGTAATAAATAGGTTTGTAAAACAAAGAGGCTTGTAAGAAGTTCATTAAAATGCTTTGGATGAAGGGCTGCGGGATGGAAGCAGTATCTTTTAGCAATGCTAAAGATACAAGCGGACAGCCCGTGCTTTCGCCGGATAATCAACCTTAGAGGTCTAAAACTTTTTTAACATGATTGACACAGTTATTATTATTACAGGATTTCATTTAGATTTTCAATTTCAAATTTTAGATTTTAGATTTGCCGGATTGAGAAAGTATAAATACATATGGGAAGAATATTTGAGGTAAGAAAGTCAACGATGTTTGCCCGTTGGGACAAAATGGCAAAACAATTTACCCGTATTGGTAAGGAAATTGATATTGCTGTTAAGCAGGGTGGCCCTGATCCTGCCAATAACTCTGCATTACGCCGCTGCATCCTAAATGCCAAGGCGGTAAACATGCCGAAAGACCGTGTGGATGCTGCCATAAAAAGGGCAATGGGAAAGGATAAAAGTGACTACCATGAAGAAGAATATGAAGGCTATGCACCGCATGGTATAGCGATATTGGTGGAAACTGCTACCGATAACCCAACGAGAACGGTGGCCAACGTACGCATGCATTTCAATAAAAATCGTGGTTCGCTGGGAACTAGTGGCAGCGTGGCTTTCATGTTTAACCACATGGGAGAATTCAAAATTAAAAATGAAAATCTTGATATAGAAGAACTGGAACTGGAATTGATCGATTTTGGCCTCGAAGAAATTGGCGAGGATAGCGTAGGCAATATTATTATTCGTACTCCATTTAATGAATTTGGAAATATGAATAAGGCACTGGAAGAAAAAGGCATTAATGTAATAACTGCCGAGCTTACACGAATTCCTACTACCACTGTGGAGTTAAACGAAGAGCAGGCTAATGAAGTATTGAAGCTGGTTGATCATCTTGAGCAGGATGATGATGTACAAAAAGTGTATCATAACCTCAAATAGACAATTACCCTTTTCATACATAAACCGCTTCCAAAAAAGGAGGCGGTTCTATTTTTGCACATGACCCCTAAACCCGAATTTTAAGTATTAAAATCTTCGATTATTTCTATCCATTTCAACTTTTAAGATTTCTTACTCTTGCCTTACAATTAAAATAGTTATTACAACAGACGGAATAAAATCTGAAAAGTTTACCCGGGTAAAAAAATTTACTATTTCATGATTTGTGAATTTTTTATAAGAAAGCATCTTATTAGGTAAAAATATTGCTATCGGACAACCTCCCGGTATTTTTTTATATCTTTTAATAAGAATTTGAAATATGCATGTAAAGAAATTATGTAGAACTGGGTTGTTTTTTTTCTTATTGGTAATAGCCACTACATTTCAGGTTAATGCTCAAAAAGAAAATAAGGATGATACAACTGTTTGGAAAAAAGTTGATGAATTGGTGAGTAAAGGCCTTTCCAAATCCGCGATAACAGAAGTAGATAAAATTTATAAAAAAGCAAAAAATAATAATGATCAAACACAGATGATCAAATCATTATTGTACAGAATTACCTTACAGCAAAACATTGAAGAGAATGCTGCGGTAAAGAGCATGGATACTATAGAAAGAGAAATATCTTTTGCTAAAGAGCCTGCAAAATCAATACTGGAAAGCATCTTAGCCCAAATGTACTGGAGCTATTTTCAGCAGAACAGGTACAGGTTCTATAACAGAACCAACACAACTGGTTTCAGTAAAAAAGATATAGCTACCTGGACGGTAGATGATCTGCATAAAAAGATAGGTGAGCTTTATTTGTTCTCTATAAATGATAAAGATGTTTTGCAAAAAACAACCCTGGAGCAATTTGATCCCATTTTGATAAAAGGAAATGTTCGATACCTGCGGCCAACTTTGTATGACCTGCTGGCGCACAGGGCCTTGGATTATTTTATAAGCGATGAAAGGGATATTACAAAACCTGCTTATGCCTTTGAGATAAAGGATAAAGAAGTGTTTTCGACTGTAAGCGGTTTTATTCAACATAAATTCTACACGAAGGATTCCGCATCTTTACATTATAAAGCATTATTGATTTACCAGGAAATCTTAGCCTTTCACCGGAACGATGCCAAACCTGATGCGTTGATTGATGCAGATATAGAGCGTATCAATTTTGCAAATCAATATGGGGTGATGGAAATTAAGGATGAAATGTACCTGAAGGCATTAAATAATATCAGCAATAATTTTTCAAAAAATCCGGCCTCAGCTCAGGCTGCATTCTTAGCAGCGCAATTGATATATAACAGTTCATCACAGTCACAAAATAAGAATGCTTCTTTAGGAATCTATTCAATTAGAAAAGCTAAAGAAATGCTGGATGAAATTGTAAGAAAATTTCCCGGTAGTGAAGGAGCAATTAATGCTCAAAACCTGTTGAAACAAATACTGCATCCTGAATTAATACTGGCAACAGAAAAAGTAAATGTTCCCGGGCTGCCTTTCAGAACTTTAGTCACCTATAAAAATGAAAATGCCATTTATTTTAGAGTTTTCCCATTAACTCCTGAGTCAAAATCAGCATTCCAAAATATTGATAATGATAAGCTATTCCAAAAACTTGTAAGCGAAAAATCCACCAGGGAATGGAAACAGGATTTGCCCAAAATGGATGACTATCTTTCCCACTCAACAGAAGTAAAGGTAGATCCCTTACCCGTGGGCGAATATGTTTTGCTCGGAAGTGCTTCCCCGGATTTCAGCCTTAATAAAAACCCCCTGGCAGCTGAATATATTTATGTTTCCAATATTAGTTTTATTAACAGCAGGCAGGAATATTTTGCACTGGATCGAACTACAGGCCAGCCACTGGAAGGCGCCAGCATACAGGTTTACTATCAGAATTATAATTACAATAACCGCAATTACCAACTGAATAAAAAAGAATCTTTAACCGCTGATGCACATGGATATTTTAAAATTTCAGCACCGAAAAAAAATGAGAATGCAAGTGTGCGGCTAGATATTACTTACAATAAAGACCGGCTCTTTTTAGATGATCTGCAGTACACCTATAATTACTATAACAACGAAGTAGATGATGATTACGATGATCAAAAAGATTATGATGAAGAAAATGCAAAGGTGTTTTTATTTACAGACAGGAGTATTTACCGCCCGGGTCAAACTGTCTATTTCAAAGGAATTGGTGTAACCAAAAAGCGGAAGACAAAAAAAACAATGCTTCTCCAATCGAAAGATTCATTAACTGTTTTTTTATCGGATGCCAATGGACAAAAAATTGATTCATTAAAAGTTTTATTAAATGATTTTGGTACGTGTAATGGAAAATTCCGTTTACCGGAAAATAAATTAAATGGGGAATTCGATATTGATTTTTCCAATTATAATAATTCTTCCATTTCCTTTTCAGTTGAAGAATATAAAAGGCCCAAATTTTATGCGGAGTTTGAAAAAGTTAAAAAAAGTTACCGGGTAGGTGACACGGTGAGTATAACCGGGTTTGCGAAAGCTTATGCCGGTAATGCTATTGATGGAGCGAAAGTTTCTTTTATTGTAACAAGGAAAACAAGATTCATTTATCCCTGGATTTTCTGGAGAACAGGATTTCCCCGTTCAAGTGAAATGGAGATCACCAATGGAGAGATAATAACCAATGCTGATGGAAAATTTATTATAAAATTCCCTGCCATTGCTGATTTGAGCCTTGATAAGTATACAGATCCGGTTTTTGATTACGATGTCCAAGCTGATATAACTGATCTAAATGGAGAAACAAGGAGCACCAGTACTACTGTTCCGATTGGTTATAGAACGCTGAATGTGCAGATCGGTTTGCCGCAGGGTGATATAGTAAACAGGGATAGCCTTCATAATATGATTATTACCAGTAAAAATTTAAGTGATCAACCTGAAAGGGTAGAAGCTGATGTAAAAATTTTCAAATTACAACCACCTCAAAGGCTTATCCGGAAGCGGCTTTGGAGTCAACCGGATACGTCCGTTTTTACAAAAGATCAATACATTCAATATTTCCCGAATGATGAATTTAAAGATGAACTTGAAAAAGAAAGCTGGCCTAAAGTTGATCTTGAATATGAGAAAATTGATTCCACTAATACAGATTCAACATTTATCATTGCTCCTTCCTCATTTCCGCAAGGTTGGTATGTAATTGAAGCAACTGCAAAAGACCGCTATGGGCTGGAAGTAAGAAATATAAAGTATTTCCAGGTGTATGATAAAAAGAATGATTCCCTTCCTGCACCATCTTACATTTGGGGATTTGCCGCAGTGAATTACGCAGAACCGGGCGACACAGCAATTCTGGTAACAGGATCATCTGCTGAAAATATTTTCCTCGTGGAGGAAATCAATAATCGAAAAACGAGTGAAAACAGAACACTTCCAAATGATGATGACCAAAACCAATTCAGGTATTTTTCTTTGCAAAACGATAAAAAATATTTTGCCTTTAATATTACCGAAAGTGATCGCGGAGGATTTGGCGTGAACCAGTTTTTTGTAAAAGACAATCGGTTTTATGTTACTACCAATAATATTTTTGTTCCATGGACCAATAAAGACTTACATATTTCTTTTGATACCTACCGGGATAAAACTTTACCCGGAAGTGAAGAAAAATGGAAGGTAAGCGTTAGTGGATATAAAGGAGAAAATGTTGCCGCAGAAATGCTGGCATCTATGTATGATGCATCGCTGGATCAGTTCAAGCCTCATTCCTGGAATGCATTAGATATCTGGCCAACTTATTACATAAGTAATAACTGGTCCTCCAATCAAAATTTTTCCTTCGTTCAATCTTTTGAAAAATATTGGAGTGAAGCTTTTATTCAGCAGAGAGAAAAGAATTATGATGCGTTGAATTATTTTAATTATGAAGGATTTCAAACTACGAGAAGAAGAGATTTAACGGGTGCAATCAGTATAGTGAGATTTAGTGCTTCAAATGTTGTAAAAGACGAAGAGGTTATTGTAACTGGTTATGGGTCAAAATCAGTATCAGTTGCCGATAGTATACATTTAGAAATGAAAACATCAAATAAAAAACTCCAAACGCCAATTGATCAATCTCAAATGCAAATACGAAAAAACTTCAATGAAACCGCTTTCTTCTACCCTGATTTAAGAACAGATAAAGACGGCAATATCTCATTCAGCTTCACTATGCCGGAAGCATTGACGCAATGGAAACTGATGACATTGGCCCATACAAAAGCACTTGCAAGCGGCTATGCGGAAAGAACGGTTATTACACAAAAGGATTTAATGGTGCAGCCCAATGCTCTGCGGTTTTTCAGAGAAGGTGATACAATCGAGTTTAGCGCAAAAATTGTGAATCTGAGTGATAGGGCGTTACGCGGATCTGCTGAGTTTCATTTACTAAGTGCTTCCACCATGAAACCTGCAGATGGCCAGTTTAAAAATATATCACCTTCAAGAGATTTTACAGTTGCGGCTGGACAAAGTACTTTGGTTACATTCAAAATTGATGTGCCTGAAAATTTTAATGATGCAGTTGTTTATAGGATTGTTGCCAAAGCCGGTGAGTTCTCCGATGGCGAGGAAGCTGCTATTCCTGTTGTAACCAATCGAATGCTGGTAACTGAAACTTTGCCTTTACCAATGAGAGGTGATGGAACCCGTGATTTTAAATTTGAAAAATTAATCAATTCCGGGGAAAGTAACACACTTACCAATTATGGACTAGCGGTGGAATACACGACCAATCCGGCATGGTATGCTATACAGGCCTTACCCTATTTAATGCAATATCCATTTGAATGTACGGAACAAACTTTTAACCGGTACTATGCTAATTCCCTTGCTGCAAAGATCATTAACTCATCGCCTAAAATAAAAGCAATATTTGAAAAGTGGAAAACGGCCGATACTGCTGCCCTGATGAGCAATCTGCAAAAAAATGAAGAATTAAAATCGGTGCTGTTACAAGAAACCCCCTGGGTTTTACAGGCTCAAAATGAAGAACAGCAAAAGAAAAATATAGCCCTGCTTTTTGATATGGCTAAAATGAGCCTCCAGCTTGAATCTGCAATGGATAAATTAACCAATATGCAATCTCCTAACGGCGGATTTGTTTGGTTCAAAGGAGGTCCGGATGACCGGTATATTACCCAATACATCATTACGGGGATTGGGCATCTCAGGAAGTTAGATGCATCAGCTCCTTACCAGCAAAATGCAGTAAAGAATATCTTAAATAAAGCCATTCCTTATTTAGATATGATGATGAAGGATGATTATGATAATTCATTAAAATATAAATCTGATTTAAAAGCCAACCAACTTTCAGACATAATTGATCAATATTTATATATGCGAAGTTTCTACCCGGATTATTCAGTTAAAAAGAATGCGCAGATTGCCTATAATTTTTATAAGGAACAATCAAAAAAATACTGGTTGAGCCAAAGTAAATATATGCAGGCAATGCTTGCCTTGGCTTTTTATAGAACTAATGATAAATTGACAGCAAAAGCCATTATAAAATCTTTACAAGAAAATTCAATTAATAATGAAGAATTGGGGATGTATTGGAAAGAATGGAACCGGGGTGGATACTGGTGGTACCAGGCTCCGATAGAATCGCAGGCTTTAATGATAGAAGCGTTTAGTGAAATAGAAAAAGATCCAAAAACAATTGACGATCTGAAAACATGGTTGCTTAAAAACAAACAGACCAATACCTGGAATACTACAAAAGCTACAGCAGAAGCGTGTTACGCCTTGCTGCTACAGGGCACTGACCTGTTATCACAAGAAAGAACAGTAACTATAAAACTTGGAAATAGCATCTTCAATAGTAAAGATGAAAAACAGGAATCAGGCACAGGATATTTTAAAGGAAAAATTGAAGGCAATAAAGTAAACCCGGAAATGGGAAATATAAGCGTAACAGTTTCTTTACCCAATAACCAATTAACCAATCAACCAGTTAACCAAAGCGCCTCCTGGGGTTCGGTCTATTGGCAATATTTCGAAAACCTTGATAAAATTACTTTTTCAGAAACCCCACTTAAACTTTCCAAAAAATTATTTCTTGAAAAAAATTCTGAAAGAGGGCCGGTGCTTGTCCCAATTAATGATGGAGACAAGATTCATATTGGGGATAAAATAAAAGTAAGAATCGAGTTGCGTGTTGATCGCGATATGGAATATGTTCATATGAAAGACATGCGTGCTTCCTGCATGGAGCCAACCAATGTAATAAGTGTATACAAATACCAGGATGGCGTGGGCTATTATGAAACAACAAAAGATGTTAGCACCAATTTTTTCTTTGGATATGTAAACAAAGGAACTTACGTTTTTGAATACCCTATGTTTGTAACACATAGCGGCAATTTCAGCAACGGAATTACCACTATTCAATGTATGTATGCGCCTGAATTTACTTCACACAGTGAAGGGGTAAGGGTACAGGTAGAGCCTGTTTCAGGCCGATAGAATAATCTGGAAATTCAAAAAAAAATTCGACTTTCCTTTTCTTAATGGTTCCTTCGGGACGTATAGCGCTATTTATTTTTATTAATTCTACCTATCAATCGTGCCTATGTACGATATACAGCTGAAGATTATTTCTTTAAGAAATACAACCCAGGACAATTGCCTTTTTATACAATTGCTATACATATCACTCAAAACAAAAGTTGATAAAATATTATTAGGTTTTTTTACAGTATTACAAACAGGCAGAAGCTATATCTTTGCAGCCGTTTAAAAAAATAAATAACATGTACAGAACAAATACCTGTGGGGAATTAAGGATATCTGATATTAATAAAGAAGTAACGCTGGCCGGGTGGGTTCAAACTATCAGAAAATTCGGCAGTATCACTTTCGTTGATTTAAGGGACAGGTATGGTATTTCGCAATTGCTTTTCAATGAAAAACTTACAGAACAATTGGACAAAAATCCGCTCGGAAGAGAATTTGTTTTACAGGTGAAAGGTACAGTGAATGAACGTAGTAATAAGAATAAAAATATCCCAACGGGAGATATAGAAATCCTCGTTTCCTCATTCCAGGTTTTGAACAAATCTGCAGTGCCGCCATTTACGATACAAGACGATACAGACGGGGGTGATGATATCCGTATGAAATACCGTTTTCTCGACCTCAGAAGAAACGCAGTTAAAAAAAATATTGAATTACGGTATGCAGTAACCCGTGCCGCCAGGAATTATCTGCATCAACAAAATTTCATAGATATTGAAACTCCTTTTTTAATAAAATCCACTCCGGAAGGCGCCAGGGATTTTGTAGTTCCCAGCCGGATGAATGCCGGGGAATTTTATGCGCTGCCGCAATCACCACAAACCTTCAAGCAATTATTGATGGTAAGTGGTTACGACAGGTATTATCAAATAGTAAAATGTTTCCGTGATGAGGATCTTAGGGCAGACCGCCAACCCGAGTTTACCCAGATAGACTGCGAAATGTCATTTGTGGAACAAGAAGATATTTTGCAAATGTTTGAAGGTTTGGCGAAATATATATTTAAAGAGGTAAAAAATATCGAATATTCCGGACCGGTAGCAAGAATGACATGGGAAGCAGCAATGTGGAATTACGGCAATGACAAACCTGATATAAGGTTTGGGATGAAAGTAGCCAACCTGAAAGTAGAGGGAGTTAATAAATTTGAAGGCCTTAATAATTCAGAATTTGCCGTTTTTAACAATGCCGAAACCATTGTAGCTATTTCAGTTCCGGGATGCAGTGAATATTCCAGGAAACAAACCGATGAATTAACAGATTGGGTAAAAAGGCCCCAGATCGGAATGGGTGGTTTGGCATTTATCAAATACAATAGCGATGGAACTGTAAAAAGCAGCTTTGATAAATTTTTTACCGAAGACCAATTAAAAGATTTCTCTTCTTATTGTAATGCTGCTCCCGGTGATCTTATTTTGATACTTGCCGGCAAAGAAGAACGGACAAGGAAAGCAATCAGTGAACTTCGTTTATATCTGGGAGAAAGATTAGGTATGAGGAAAGCGGATGAATTCAAATTACTTTGGGTTACTGATTTTCCTTTGTTTGAATATGATGAAGAGGGCAATCGTTGGGTAGCAAGGCATCATCCATTTACTTCTCCAAAGCCTGAAGATATTGAGGTAATGATAAAGAATAATCCTTCAATAGAAAATGCAGATAAATATTTAGAACATCCTTATGCTAAAATAAAGGCCAATGCATACGATATAGTTTTAAATGGTAATGAAATCGGTGGCGGTTCCATTAGAATATTCGAACGGGAATTACAGGAAAAAATGTTTGCAGCCTTAGGCATGAGCAAAGAAGAAGCACAACATAAATTTGGATTTTTATTAAGCGCTTTTGAATATGGTGCCCCGCCTCACGGAGGCATTGCTTTTGGCTTTGACAGGTTTTGTGCCATTTTGGGCGGCAGCGAATCTATCCGCGATTTTATTGCCTTCCCCAAAAATAACAGCGGAAGGGACGTAATGATAGATGCCCCTTCAACGATCGATGAAAAGCAATTGGAAGAATTGCAGATACAGTTGAAATTGAAATAGGAAGTATGAAGGTTTACCTGGTTGAAAATATTCATTCGCTGCTATCACATTTTATTGTGCATAAATTTTCTTCCTTAGCTCATGTTATAATTTCTTAACTTGTTAGAAAAAAGGCTTTTCATGTTTCGAAGTTTTTTGTTATTTGCTCTCATTCTGATCATTCCGGCAAAATACACCACAGCCCAGTATGATGCGCCTTTATATGCATCTTATACTACTATAGCTGAAAGAAACAAATTATATGAAAGGCTCACTAACTATTCCATTATTAAAAACTTTTCTTTACCATTAAGTGATTCTACCGAGGAAAACTGGGAGAGCGCATTTAATGCAATGGAATTGCTGAATTTTAAGTCTGCGTTTTCATGGAGAGGAATTCATTCCGCATTTGATAGCATATTGGAAAGAAGTACTCAATTTCAAAGAGCTTTGCTTGAAGTAGCTTATGCTAATTATCCGGGTGAATTCATTTCTCAAACTAAATTGCTGCTTAATCAGACGACTGATCCAAAAATATTTGCTATATGTGCTGAATATTTGATTCAACCAAAAAAAGACGAAATTCTAAGAAATAATCTCTATGAATTGATGGTAAGAAAATTTGGAGATAGTTCGGCAATTAATCCAATATTATTTATTTTGGGCAACCGGTTGAAGAATCCTTATTCAAACTTTGGACACTCTGTGAAAGAAGTTTTGCATGCCATTCTTGACAAGAATTTTCTTCCTAATCAAATTGTAATGTATAGTTTTCAGAGGAAGGATCGGGATTTCCCCGGTATGGTTCTGGTAAGGAATGCCATTGGGGAGTTTATGACAGATTCTTCGGGAAATATTTTTAATATTCCCCAACTTGCACGTAGTATATCGAATTTACCAGGTTATTTAACTTATGGAAATACCCCACAGGGTATTTATAAGATGTATGGCTTTCAGGTATCAACAAGCAGTTTTATTGGGCCAACCGCCAATGTTCAATTAGGAATGCCTGTAGAATTAAGTTTGCAAAAGTTTTTTGACGATAGCACCATTTCAGATTCAATATGGACAATTGATTATTACCAAAAACTGCTTCCAGGTAAACTAAAAGATTATTTACCTCTTTGTCATTCATTTTATGCCGGGCTTGCTGGAAGAACCGAAATTATTGCGCACGGCACTACGATAGATCCGAAGTATTATTATGGAAAACCGTATTACCCTTTAACTCCAAGTGAAGGCTGCCTTTGCACAAAGGAAATATGGGATGGAAACAGGATTTTGAGCGACCAGCAAAAATTGGTAAATGCCTTGTTGAATGCCGGAGGAGCTGATGGATATTGTGTGGTAATTGAATTAGATGATCAGCTTGCACCGGTAAACATAGCTGATATTATGCCCTATTTGAAAAAATAACGCAGGCAGACTGTTCGATTCATGATTGATCATGTTGAACCAAATAATTTTTCAAACTTAAGAAACTCCATGACCCCTCTTGCTGAAAGATTGCGTCCTTCAAATTTAGATGACCTGATAGGGCAGGAGCATCTCACAGGTAAGGGAAGTATATTACGCAAAGCGATTGAAAATAAGCGGATCCCTTCCATCATATTATGGGGGCCGCCGGGAGTTGGCAAAACAACTATTGCTAATATAATCGCTCATCATTTACAGGTTCCTTTTTACAGGCTTAGTGCTATATCTTCCGGAGTAAAAGAGGTAAGGGAAGTAATTGATAAAGCCCGAAATGAAAAAAATGCTATTCTTTTTATTGACGAAATTCATCGGTTTAATAAAGGCCAGCAAGACGCTTTGCTTGGGGCAGTAGAAAAGGGCATAATTACATTAATTGGAGCTACAACGGAAAATCCTTCTTTCGAAGTTACCAGCGCATTACTTAGCAGGTGCCAGGTTTACATTTTGAAACCACTTGATAGAAATAATTTAATCGCCTTATTGAATCATGCCATAAAGGCGGACGAAATTCTTTCCAAAATTAATATTAATGTAGAGGAAACGGAAGCCCTTATAAATTTATCCGGGGGAGATGCCAGAAAACTATTGAATCTTTTGGAGCTTGCAATTCTACAACAAAATGAATTTGCACAAGAAAGCGACACTAATAATAATTTTATAATAACTGACCAGATCATTATGAATGCCGCGCAGCAAAAAGTGGCATTGTATGATAAAAAGGGAGAACAACATTATGATATTATTTCTGCATTCATAAAATCCATACGGGGAAGCGATCCAAATGCTGCTGTATACTGGCTGGCACGTATGATAGAGGGAGGTGAAGATGTAAAATTTATAGCAAGGAGGATGGTAATACTTGCGAGTGAAGATATTGGGAACGCGAATCCTACAGCCATTGTTCTGGCTACAAATACTTTCCAGGCGGTGAATGTAATTGGCTACCCTGAGGCAAACATTATTTTATCGCAATGCGCAACATATCTTGCTTCATCGCCGAAAAGCAATTCCAGTGTTGAAGCCATTGGAAAGGCCCAATCATTGGTTCGCCAATATGGAGATTTGCCTGTGCCTCTTGCTATCCGAAATGCCCCAACAAAACTTATGAAAAATCTTGATTATGGTAAAGATTATAAATATGCACACAGTTATGAAAATAATTTTGTTCCTATGGAATTTTTGCCGGAAAAAATAAAAGATACCCTAATTTATAAACCCCGGAAGAATGCAAGGGAAGAGGAAATAAGAAAATTTTTAAGAGAAAGATGGAAAGAAAAATATGGGTACTAATTAGGGTTTGAGTAGTATTTTCTATTTGACATACAAAAATATACAAGGAATTATTATGATTAGATGGGAATGTAAATCTTTTGACAATCTTACTGCGTATGAACTTTACAGAATTCTTCAATTGAGGATTCAGGTTTTTGCGGTTGAACAAAATGTCGTTTACCAGGATTGTGATGATAAAGATTTTCAATCCTATCACCTGACTGGCATCGACAATGAAATCCTATTGGCATATAGCCGGATCATGCCACCGGGAATTACTTACCCGGGAGCAGCATCTATCGGTCGCGTGGTGACCTCGCCTCGTGCACGGGGCAAATCGATTGGTAAGCAGCTATTTGAAAAATCGATTCAGGAGCTTACCGGGTTATTTGGGAAAGTTCCTGTTATCATAAGCGCCCAACTTTACCTCGTTAAATTTTATGAAAATTTCTCCTTTTCCCCTTCAGGTAATAGCTATATTGAAGATAGCATTCCCCACATCAAAATGATAAGGGATAATTAATATTTCCAGGGTACAATAAAGAAATCTCCACTGCCGTTATTAATCTGTTACCGGGTAAACCGGGTAATTATTAATCATTTATCGACTGAAAACCAAAATCTGATCTATTTATGACTAAACGTCTACCATTTTATTACCTGGCTAATTTCACATTGCTGATAAGTAGCCTCTTTTTCTCAACCACAGGTTTTTCTCAATCATTAATCTTTGGAAATGAAAATACAAGGATGGAGGCAGGCTTAAATATTGGGCCTTTATTTTTTCTGGGAGATTTGGGAGGCCATGCCGGTAAAGGAACTCCCGGTCTGAAAGATGTTAATCTTCCATTAACCAAAGTTATGAAAGGGGCATTCCTGACAGTATACCCAAATGATTGGCTTGGGATGCGTGCTGCTGCGTGTATTGGGAAACTTGACGGTAATGACGGTATTATCAATACAAAAGGTGTGAACGAATTATGGAGGAAACAGCGTAATCTTGATTTCAGAACGAACCTCGCTGAAGGATACATCGCTGCAGAAATTTTTCCTTTAATGTTATTGAATAAAAACCATGAGGATTATCAGCCAAGGTTCAGGCCATACGGGGTATTAGGGGTGGGAGTTTTTCATTTCAATCCGCAGGGTTCTTTAACCGATTCAAATGGAATAACAAAGTGGTATTATCTTAGACCATTACACACGGAAGGAGAAGGATTTCCTGAATATCCGAAAAGAAAAGAATATGCATTAACTCAAATTAATATTCCAATCGGTTTAGGCGCCAAATATTTCATATCAGACAATGTTAATGTGAGCCTGGAATTTTTATACCGGAAAACATTTACTGATTACATTGATGATGTGAGCACTACCTATATAGACCCGTCTTTATTTTATAAATATCTGAGTCCCCAAAATGCATTGATTGCCAGCCAAATTTATGATAAAGTGATCGGCTATGTAACCCCAGGAGTTGTTGCTTATCCTCCGGGAACTCAGCGGGGAGATCCAACGCAAATGGATGCATATTTTTCAGTAAGCCTGAAATTTGCAATCAGGTTAGGTTCCGTAATAGGAGATAGTTATAACAGGAGTGTAACCAGTCACATGCGTTGTCCGGCGAGATTTTAATTTGCCAATACTAATTGAATATTTTCAAAAAAAAATGCAAAGTATATAACAAAAGTTAACCCCCGGAAAGCGATGCATATTCTTATGCAATGTTAGCCCCTGAAACCACAATTTTATTAGCTTTTTTATTATGCTTTGCTTTTTTATTTTTTGCTCCTCGTGCAAGTTCCTTTTCCAGGAATACGGCAGTAAAACTTTCTTTGTTATTTAATAGTTTTTCCGGCGTTCCTTCAAACAATATTCTCCCACCAGCTTCACCTCCTTCAGGACCCATATCTATGATATGATCAGCTATTTTTATAACATCCATATTATGTTCTATTACGAGAACTGTATTGCCGCGGTCAACCAGCTTGTTTAGAACATCTGTAAGAAGTTGTATATCCTGGAAGTGCAGACCCGTGGTAGGTTCGTCAAGAATATAAAAAGTCTTTCCTGTATCTCTCTTGCTCAATTCGGTGGAAAGCTTAACCCGCTGGGCTTCACCTCCGCTTAATGTTACAGCGCTTTGCCCTAAGGAAATATAACCCAGCCCAACTTCCTGAAGTACTTTTATTTTTCTGTAGATATAAGGTACATTTTGAAAAAATTCCACTGCCTCGTCCACAGTCATTTCCAGAACATCACTTATGGATTTTCCTTTATACCGGATTTCCAGGGTTTCCCTGTTATATCTTTTGCCATTGCATTTTTCACAATGAATATAAACATCAGGTAAAAAATTCATTTCAATTATCCTCATACCTCCTCCTTCACATAAATCGCACCTTCCGCTTTTTACATTAAATGAAAAGCGACCGGCTGTATAGCCTCTTATTTTTGATTCGGGAACAGATGCAAATAAAGTGCGGATATCAGTGAAGAACCCGCAATATGTTGCCGGATTACTTCGCGGTGTTCTTCCAATCGGGGATTGATCAATTTCAACAACCTTGTCAATATGTTCCAGGCCCTTAACACTCTTATATGGAAGAGGATCCATTTTGCTATTATAAGTGTGTATACTTAATAAGGGATATAAAGTTTCGTTGATCAAGGTAGACTTGCCACTTCCGCTAACACCAGACACACAAATAAATTTTCCGAGCGGAAAGTCTACATTCAGGTTCTTCAAATTATTCCCTGAAGCCCCCGCTAACTTTAGAGAAAAACCGTTTCCTATCCTTCTTTGTAACGGAACAGGTATTTCCTTTTTACCGCTAAGAAAATCTGAGGTAACTGTATTTAATTTCAATAATTCTTTAGGAATTCCTTTTGCAACAATTTCTCCTCCATGCTTACCTGCCCCGGGGCCTATATCCACAAGATAGTCTGATGCCATCATAATATCTTTGTCATGCTCAACGACTATAACGCTGTTACCAATATTTCTCAAATTTTTGAGAGCCTTTATCAATTGATGGTTATCTCTTTGATGTAGGCCGATGCTTGGTTCATCAAGAATATAGGTAATTCCCTGCAACTGTGAACCAATTTGGGTAGCGAGCCTTATTCGCTGAGATTCTCCGCCGCTCAGGCTTTTAGATGGCCTGCTCAATGAAAGATAATTTAATCCCACATCCAATAAGAATTGTACTCTTTCTTTTATTTCTTTCAGGATATCCTTTGCAATAACATTTTGGCGATTGTCCAGCCGGGATTCAATGCCATTCAACCATTTTGATAATTTGCTGAAATCAAAATCACTCAATTCGGAAACATCTTTTTCATCAATTTTAAACCAAAGACTTTCTTTTTTTAGCCTCTTTCCGCCGCAAGCAGGACAGGTTTTCAACTGCATAAATTTTTCCACCCAACTTCTCAATGCATCACTGGTGGTGCCTGCGCTAAACCATCTGCTGATCATATTTACTATACCTTCATATTCTTCCGATTCTTGCCTGGAATCGTTTGAAGCCTCGAAATCAAAGCCGTTCATTTCTGCATATACTTCTTCATTTTCCACATTGGATTTATTTTCCTTTCCATATAGCAATAAATTGATAACATTTTTTGATAATTGAGAAATTGGTTTATCCAGGCTAAACTTATATTTTTTTGATAATTGCTGAACTTGCCTGAATACAAATGCGTCTCTTTCTTCGCCAAGCGGAGTGATGCCTCCCTGGTTAATACTCAAATTAAAATCCGGAATTATGCTTTCAATATTTACCTGGTATACATTACCCAAACCTTTGCACTCAGGGCAGGCTCCGTAAGGTGAATTAAAAGAAAAAGCATTAGGCGAGGGTTCTTCATAACTGATGCCGGTGTCCTCGCACATTAGCTGTTTGCTGAACTGCACCTGTTTATCTGAGTCGTTAAGTAAAATAAAAAGGATTCCATTTCCTAATTGAAGAGCCTTTTGAACACTTTGGCTTAACCTAATGGATTGATCACCGGAAACCTGCATTCTATCAACTACTAATTCAATATCATGAATTTTATACCGGTCAACCTGCATTTTTGGGACTAAATCCTTTATAACGCCATCCACCCTTACTTTCAAAAATCCCTTTTTTCTTGAGTCCTCAAAGAGTTCCCGGTAATGGCCTTTTCGTCCTCTGACCAAAGGCGCCAGAAGACTGATCTTCTTCCCTGAAAATCTCAAAAGAATATTTTCAAGAATCTCCTCCTCACTCCATTTCACCATTTTTTTACCGGTATTGTAACTAAATGCTTCGCCGATTCTTGCATAGAGAAGGCGGAGAAAATCATATATTTCTGTTACCGTACCTACGGTGCTTCTTGGGTTTTTATTGGTAGTCTTTTGTTCTATTGAAATTACCGGTGATAGCCCGGTTATTTTATCCACATCAGGGCGTTCCATATCTCCCATGAATTGCCTTGCGTAGGCTGAAAAACTTTCCATGTAGCGGCGCTGACCTTCAGCGTAAATGGTATCAAAAGCCAGAGAGGATTTGCCACTGCCGCTGATACCGGTTATCACAACTAATTTGTTTTTAGGAATTGAAATATCGATGTTTTTTAAATTATGCTCACGGGCACCGAAAACATCAATTGTTTCCTGGGGAGATTCAATCACTTCCGGATCCTGATTCTTAACTTTTGCCATAATAAAGGGTTACAAATTTACTATTAAAATGTTTGAAGAATTTAACTTTAAAAATTATTGGAAATTCAAAAATCTTAATATCTTTAGCCAGTTTTTAAAGAAAAAATACTCCTTATATTGCATCTTTTTACCTTGATTTGTTTTAGTTTTAATCCGGCAGCTATCTGATAATAACTCTACCTATTTCCAGATTCAAATTGAAATAAGATTCAAATCAAAATATTTGACTTCTTATTTACAATATTTAATATAATTGTCCGTTTCTAAGAATTGATGATTGAAATTATTTCTTAAAAATCATAATTTTCAGAGACTGATAACAAGGCAACAAAATTTTGATTACAATTAATAATTACATTTGTCCTTACCCTCAAAGCAAAAGAGAATGAAAACCAAATTGTTAAGTGCAATTGCCGTTTTAGCCATTTTTACTTTAACCGGCTGTGGTAAATCCGGTAAATCAAAAGGGCTTGCTGATGACGGCCAACTTCACGGTGTTGCTCCTTCAGGAAAGTATATTCTGCCAAAACCACCCGGAATGGTTTACATTCCACCCGGAACTTTCCACATGGGACCAAGTGACGAAGACGTCAATTATGCTTTTACAGCCCGCAACAAGCAGGTTTCCATTAATGGCTTTTGGATGGATGCAACAGAGATTACCAATAATGAATATCGCCAATTTACCAATTGGGTAAGAGATTCAATTGCAGGCACTTTGATGGGTTATATGAAAACGGGTAAGGATGGTAGCCAGTCGCTCGACTGGAAAAAAATAAAAGCAATCAAATGGAATGATAAGGCTACTATGGAAAAAATAGATGCGATGATTGTTACCCCGGATAACAGAATTTTTGGAAAGAAGGAAATTGACCCGGCTAAAATAGTATATCACTCAGAAACTTTTGATTTTAAGGAAGCTGCCAAAAGAGAAAACGCAAATGTTCCCCGGGGGAAATTTATCACGAGGTATGATTTACCAATTTATCCCGATACACTTGTTTGGGTAAGAGACTTTTCTTACTCTTATAATGAACCAATGGCCAAGCAATATTATAGCCATCCGGCTTTTGGCAATTATCCCATTGTTGGTGTAAACTGGAAACAAGCAACTGCATTTTGTGAATGGCGAACTCATTTGCTGAATGCTTATTTATTTAATAAGAACAGAAGTACAGAATCTCCTTTCCGTCTTCCGACAGAAGCAGAATGGGAATATGCTGCAAGGGGCGGAAGATCTCAGTCTCCCTATCCATGGGGAGGTCCTTATTTAAGAAACAGGAAGGGATGCCTGCTTGCTAACTTTAAGCCTGGAAGGGGTAATTATCCTGAAGATGGCGGTTTCTATACTGTAAGAGCAGATGCATACTGGCCCAACGATTTTGGGTTATATAATATGGCGGGAAATGTAGCAGAGTGGACTTCTTCATTATATTATGAAGGTGGCTACAATTTTCAACATGATATGAACCCTGACATACGCTGGAATGCCAAGGATCAGGATCCACCTCGTATGAAGCGTAAAGTGATCCGTGGAGGAAGTTGGAAAGATGTTGGTTACTTTTTGCAAACAAGTACCCGTACATATGAATACCAGGACACAGCCAAGTCCTACATAGGGTTTCGTTGTGTAATTGATTTGCCGCCTACTGCAAGTAAAAAAGGAAGAAAATAAATATTATTCCATAGAAAAATTTTTTATAAAATCTTACTGCGTTTATTAAATATTTATTTAGTATTTGCATGAGATTGTATGATTACTAACCAAACAAACATTTAAATTTTAAATCTAACTTATCATGGCTCAACCAAAAAGAAACTTCTTAACCCTAATTGACGTATTAGTAAGCGCCGGTGCTGCAGTCGTAATCTTTGCAGCCTGGGCAAAATTGACCCACCAGTCCTACGCAGATACTTTGCTTGGAATTGGGATGTTTACAGAAACAGGTATATTCCTGGTATATGCTGGTATCGAATGGGTTAAACCACAAGGCAGGCACGATCACGCTCCTGCAGCGGAAACCTTAAAAGGAAATCCAGCATTGGCATCAATGGATAAAATGTTGATGGAAGCAGATATTACACCAGCCAATATGAAAAAACTTGGTGATAATTTCCAAAAATTAGGTACTACAGTTTCTCATCTCGGAGAAGTTGGAGATATTGTGAAATCTACAGGCGATTTTTCTGCCAAAACCAAGGAAGCTACCTCGGCTCTTGGAATGATGAAAGAAGCATATGTAAACTCCGCAAATACTATGAAGAGTTTTAATAATGCAGCAGATAGTGCTAAAGGATTCCACGACCAGGTTCAGGTACTTACAAAAAATCTTGGCTCATTAAATACTATTTACGAGCTTGAACTCAATGAAAGCAATAATCACCTGAAAACTTTAAATAGTTTCTACGGAAGAATGGCTCAGGCAAGTGAAGTAATGGTATCAACCGTAGAGGATGCTCAATCTACCAAACAACAAATAAGCGCCCTGGCAACTAACCTTATGAAATTGAATAATGTTTACGGTAATATGCTAAGTGCCATGCAGGGTAGACAATGAATGAATAGTATAATCCAAATTTGAAAACCAAAGTAAAATTAAAAAACCATGGCATTACCCAGAGAACCCAGGCAAAAGATGATTAATGTGATGTACCTCGTACTCACTGCCATCCTTGCCCTGAACGTATCCAATGAGGTAATAAGTGCATTTAGGGTTGTTAATAAAAGTTTAGAAACTTCAAACGACAACATAGCTGCCTCAAATAATACCTTATATAAGTCCTTAGAAGAAAAGCTTAAGGAACCACAATCTGCTGAAAAAGCCGCCATTTGGGAACCAAGAGCTGTGCAGGCTCAAAAGCTTTCCGCTGCTATGTATCTCTATCTTGACAGCCTAAAGAAAGCTCTGAAAGTAACAGCTGATCTCCACATGAGGGCGCCACTTCCAGGAACTACCGATAGCATTGAAGATTTTAGGGCAGATAATCTTGATGCCTCAACCCGGATGTTTGAAACCAAGAAACAAGGCCCGATTCTTCAAACAAGGCTTGATCAATATAAAGAGGCTATGCTAAATATTGATCCTACTATCAAAGCGCAATTTGAAAAAGCATTCCCTGTGAGTACAATTCCTCCAAAAACGCAGGAAGGTCATAAGAAAGATTTTACTCAGGCTTTCTTTCATATGACTCCAACGATTGCTGCATTGACAATTCTTAGTAAGTTTCAAAACAATATTAAGAATGCAGAAAATGAAGTAGTTACTTTCTGTCACAACCAGATTGGAAAAGTTGAAGTTCATATGGACCAGGTTGGATTGCTCGTTGGAACCAATTCAACTTATTTAATGCCAGGCCAACCGTTGCAGATTACTGCAGGTGTTGGCGCTTACAGTTCAGCAGCATCTCCCACTATTACCATTAATGGCAATAATGTTCCTGTATTAAATGGGCAGGGAACATATTCAGCGAATGTTAGTGGTGCGGGTGAGCATACAGTAAATGTGAATGTTTCTTTCAGAGATGAAAATAATAACATTCAGACTAAATCAGTTCCTGTAAAGTATACAGTTGGAACTCCCGGTGGCGCAGCAGTTATGCTTGATAAAATGAATGTATTTTATATTGGTGTGGATAATCCTATAACAATAAATTCCGGAACAGGCTGGGATAAAACAAAGGTTTCGATGACATCCGGATCTTTAACATCTGCAGGAGCTCCCGGTAAGTATATAATTAAAGTGACTAATATCGGTAAAACAACAATCAATATAAATGCTGAAGGCAAAACCAGTTCTTATGATTTCAGGATAAAAAGGATTCCAGATCCTTTACTTAAAGTGGGGCCAACAAGCGGTGGAAGGGTTCAATCTGTTGTTTTCAAAAATCAACAATTTTGCCGCGCTGACCTTGAAAATTTTGACTTTGACGCCAGATTTAATGTGGTAAGTGCGACGGTATATTTTTCCGGCGCTAATTTTCCGAACGTAAAAGAAGCTAACCTTACTGGTGGAAATCTTGCTTCTATATCGGGCGATTTAGCAAGGTGTATACCAGGAACTTCTGTAACTTTTGACAACGTTAGAGTCCAGGGCCCTGATGGTACAGTGAGAACAATACCCGGTCCAGGTTTCATTTTATACTAAAGAAAAATATCAATGGCTATGAAAAAAATAATTTTAAAATACCTGGTAATTGCCATCTGTCTTGGTATGGTAAGCAATTTCACTGAAGCGCAGACTAAGAAGAAGAAAACTACTTCTTCCCGGAGTGTAAAAAAACGTTCCACAGCGAAGCGTACTACCAACTCGAAAACCAAGGCTGTAATAAGCCCCAGTGCAAAGGTAGATACAGCCGTTGCCGTGGCGCCTCCTCCTCCATTAGTGATTGATAGTTTGCCTGTTACCGTGGTGAAGAAATCGTTGCGTCAGGATGATGCTATAGAACGTAATCTTGTAAAAGACAGAACACCTTTACCATATACTTATTTGCGTGAGGATGATGCAGTGTATCGCGAAAAAATCTGGAGGGAGATAGATACCAGGGAAAAAATTAATTTGCCATTCAGATATTCGGCTACCGAAGATAACGGAAATCAGCGTTTTATATCTATACTTCTCAAGTCAATACAGGACGGACCGGACAATGGCGGAGTAACAGCATTTAGCAATATTGACGACAGGTTTACAACTCCGATGACTATTCCTGAAGTGGCTAAGGTGATTTCCGGTGAACCGGTTTCTGTTCCGCTTTATGATTCAGTAGGAAATGTTACCGGATATAAGCAGACAATGCCCGAAATTAATCTCGATTCATTTTATAAATTCAGGATTAAAGAGGAAGTAGTGTTCGATAAAGAAACATCCCGTTTATACTGGAGAATATTAGGCATTGCCCCAATAAAAAATATTATAACCTCACAAGGAATTAATTTGGGAGAATCTCCGCTTTTTTGGATATATTATCCTGATATGCGTCCCATATTTGCGAAATATGAAGTTTACAATGGAAAGAATTTTGGAGCCCGTATGAGTTGGGAAGAACTTTTTGAAAGCCGGATGTTTTATGGCCGAATCATTAAAAGTACCCTGGACAATCCTTTTGACCTGGACTTATCCCAGCAACAAGGACTTAAAGGAAACAGAATATTACAACTACTGGAAGGTGAAGATATCCAAAACAAAATATTTAATTATGAGCAGAGTTTGTGGAGCTATTAAATAAAAGAAAATATATTGAAAAGGGGAAGCAACTTTGCTCCCCTTTTTGTTTAGTAATGATGGTAAAAAAAGAAAATCAGCAATTGGTATAAAGTCCTTTTTTCAAAAGATTTATGACTTGTGGATAATAACCCCCGTTCTTCAACAGCAGTTTAAATTATTCCCTTATTTTTAAATCGGTTTTTCATAGGATATTGGATTTAATAAAAGGGGCAGAATCTTTATCCAGCTCTTTTATTTCAAAGCATTTATTTCATTTGTATGAAAGTAATTCATAATAATACCGGCTTTGCTTTCTCCGGCTACTTCAGCAAGTTCCTGCCTGGAAAGTTCCTTTATTCTTTTCACCGATTTGAAATTCTTCAATAGGATTTCTGCAGTGCTTTTACCAATGCCCTTTATTTGCTCCAGTTCATTAACGAAAGTTTTTCTGCTGCGCTGGTTACGGTGAAAACTTATACCAAAGCGATGTACTTCATCCCTGATTCTTCGGATAAGTCTCAGGCTTCGGCTATCCCAGGGTAGCTTGATAGATTCGTTATCGCCGGGAAAAAATATTTCTTCCTCATTTTTGGCAAGACCAATTACAGTTGTTCTTCCATTCATCCTAAGTTCATTCAATCCTCCCATTGCAGCATTAAGTTGTCCTTTTCCTCCGTCAATGATTATAAGCTGGGGGAAGTCCAATTTCTCATCGTTTATTCTCTTATATCTCCTGGAAACAACCTCTCTCATGCTGGCGAAATCGTTAATGCCACTTACAGTTTTAATATTAAATTTTCGATACTGGCTTTTATCAGGCATGCCATTCTTAAAATGCACCATCGCAGCTACAGGAAAACTCCCCTGTAAATTTGAATTATCAAAACATTCAATGTGAACCGGTAAATCAGGTAAATGCAAATCCTTTTGCAACTGCTTTAAAACGGATTTCTTTTCCTGATCGCTTTTACCTTCAAGCTGAAGCATTTTCTTCCGTTTCAGCTCTTCGATAAAATAGTTCACATTTTTTTCAGAAAGCCCGAGCAATTTTTTCTTATCGCCTGTTTTTGGAATTGAAACGGTAATTCCTTCCTCTGGATATTCAATCGGAAAAGGAACAATAAGTTCTTTGGATTCGCTTCTAAATGTATTTCGTAACTGGCTTATAGCAAATACCAAAACCTCCTGAACTGTTTCCTCTAATTTTTGCTCAAGGAGAATAGTTTTTGTTTGAATAATAGTCCCCTCATTCACCATTAAGTAATTTACATATGCAAGGTTGCCTTCCTTCAATATTGAAAATACATCTGCACTTCCAATATGCTCATTTACCACTTTTGATTTTGATTTGTAAAGTTGCAGATGTTCTATTTTCTTATGGATTAATTCAGCTTTTTCAAATTCCATCCGGGCAGCAAATTGTTCCATTTCATTTTTAAAATGTTGAATTACCGGATTCAGGTTGCCTTTCATCAGGTTTTTAAGTCTTGCAAGTCCTGATGCATAATCTTCAGATGTTTGCAGGCCTTCACACGGCCCTTTGCAGTTTCCCAAATGATATTCAAGGCAGACTTTAAATTTCTTTTTTCGTATATTGTTTTCCGTTAAATTTAATTTACAGGTACGAAGCTGCACATTCTGCTTTATAAATAATAGTAATTCTCTTACTTTCCCGACTGAAGTGAAGGGGCCAAGATATTGGGATCCGTCGTTTATTTTCGATCTTGTCAAAAAGACCCGCGGGAAAGGTTCATTCTTAATTACCAGGTATGGATAACTTTTATCATCCTTAAGGTTGATATTAAATTTTGGCTGAAATTGTTTGATTAGCGAATTTTCAAGCAAAAATGCATCTTGCTCGCTGTCAACGATGGTAAATTCAATTTTATCAATTCTCTTTACGAGTTCATAGGTTTTATATCCTGAAAATGTTTTTGTAAAATAAGAACTAACTCTTTTTCGGATATTCTTTGCTTTACCAACATAGATTAATTCATTCTTAACGTTATAATATTTATAAATTCCCGGCTGGTCAGGGAGCGATTTTATAACGTTATTTAATAACTCGGGTGCCATAAAGGATTCATTATTTAAAACACGAAGAATTTGCAATTATTCAATCATCAAAATTCCATTTCATAATTTCCTCGTGCACTTTAGGAAGCATCTTAGGTTCCTGGCTGATCGTTCTGATGCTGCACCATTTACCCACCTCCCAGGTTAATTGGGTTGTTATAGTTTCCTCATTTTTAATTTCTTCTTTCACTAAATAAATACGTTCCACTTTGTTTTGCTGAGGATCAATATAAACATCAAAATGGTTCAATTTAATTGAATCGGGTATTCCGTTCCTGGGATCGTAAGTAAGTGTGACCGCATTTATAGTTTGGTCCATAAATGATTTTTCTGAAAATAGATTATTCATTTTAGACGAATCGATAACCGGATTGAGAAATGGAGCTGCAAATTTTCTCATCTCTTTTCTAGACATCCAGACCGAATCCCTTTTATCATCTTCAATGATAATTTTCAATGGTGTTATAGGAATACTATCTAATTCCCGTAATTGACCGAGAAGAAAGTCCGTTACCGGGAAAAAAGTTTGTGGTTCTTCGGGTTGATCAACTGTCTGAAGGGGCTTCGCATTCTTGCCCTTGCAAGCAGAAAATAATAATACTATTATCAAAAAATTTGAAAATAAGTGTTTTTGCATTGGCAAAATTACTGATAAATAGAAACCCGATAGTTTCAGCAGGAATCTTCTTTTTTAATTAGCAGTTAAAAAAGTAATCGAAAAATCCGGGTTTGATCTTCTAAGATGCTTCCAAAATTTACCTGGAAATTGCAATTCTAATACCGTAATCGATTAAATGTTCCTGTATCGGATAACCTTTGATGTAGGTTGATAGCCACTGATATCTCAAATCGGGGCCAATTTGCCATCTGAATTTATTGGATTTGAATGAAAGGGAAAGTCCAAAATTACTGCTCATATTCCATTTGCGCAGAAGAGTTGGGTCATTGACGTAATTATTTCCATCAGAGGAAAGAACAAATGCATTTCCTTTAATAAGAAGTGATGGAGCTAAAGTTGCAGCTGCATTTAACTGTATTTTATCATTTCCCCAAAGTTCATATTTTAGTCCGACAGGTATTGAGGCCTGAAGGCTATAATTCCTTAAAGAAACAGAAGCTTCGCCCGTACCATCGCCATAGTGGCTAATATAGTTTTTTGAATATGTTGACCCGCTGGATGGATCATTCAGGTATAACGTTGCAAATGTCGGATGCACTTCATTTGAAATAATGTTATAGCCGGAATAAGTAATTTGAAATCCCGCAGTTAATGCTAATCTTTTTGCAAATCTGTAGTTAAGCTGGGCCCCTGTTTCAAAACCAAAAGCCTGATAATGCAACACATTATACTTTTTTTGATTAACTGTTAAAGATGAAGAGAAATTAATATTAGAGGGGGGATTTATCGGCTGTCCTTTAAAAGAAACTGTGCTCATATGAGGAGTACCAAAATAGGCAAGATCTGTCTGGTTAATATTGTTTCTGCTGGTATTTGTCGCCTTTTTATGCAGGTTCCTTTTCTTATTTACTCCAATTCCAATATCAATTTTTTTATTGGCTGACAAATCTTTTTGAATTGATAAATTATTTAAGTCAAAAGAATTTTGGTCAACAGGCTGAATGATTTCCGGATTATCAAACCCGAACAGACCATCAGATTTTTGAAGCATAGGTTTGTCGTTCATGGCAGAAGCTACCTCTTGCTTTCCTAAATTATCTATACTAATCTTATCAATTAAAATTGTGCTGTTCAGCAAATGAATAGAAATGGAGGCAAAAGGTAAAAGAATAATATTTCTTTCATAGGCACTTGATTCGGGGTCATCTGAGGCTATACGGCTTTTGTCCGGAATTTCATTATTAGTTGAAGTAATATTCTGATCATTAGTTACCTCCATCCCTGAGTTTGATTTAATGCTTCCAAATTCATCACCAATTGCTGTGAGATAATTGCTATTCCTGTTTTCATTATTAATTAGTGGAGTATAGATCGGAAGAGCGTCGTGTAGGGAAAGAGTGTAGATCTCGG
>OBLT010000196.1_pt1 | contig 45781 bp, 41 predicted proteins | sample 1518721 | NCBI WGS metagenome assembly OBLT01 (sample SAMEA3539307, study PRJEB22396) | soil metagenome | biome: tundra; feature: field; material: soil | place: USA | collected 2010-05 | depth 0.15 m | reverse complement strand
CGCTGCGCACGCGCTTGGCCACGCGGAAGGCGTGCTCGAAGGCGCGGTTGAGCCACGGTCCCACTGCGTGCGCGCCGCGTGCGCAGGAAAAGGCGTCTTTGAGCTGGCCCAGGATCTGCGGTTCGCCCACCACCAGCGAGTCGAGCGAGCTGGCCACGCGAAAAAGGTGCTCGATGCCGGCGCGGTCGTCGCGCACGTAGAGGTGTGCGCGGACCTCGGGGGCGACCGCTTCCAGGGCGTCCACGATGCTTGCGCCGAGCTCGCCCGGCGTTTGCGTGCTCCCCGGCTGGGTCGCGGCCATCACCTCCACGCGATTGCACGTGCACAGCATGATCATCTCGCCCGCGCGGGTTTGCTGCTTGAGATCGGTCAGGCGCTGGGCCAACTCGGTCGGCGCGACGGCCAGACGCTCGCGCACCTCGACCGGAGCGCTCCGGTGCGAAAGTCCGACGACGACGATCACAGACCGTCTCCCAGCAAGGCGCGCGCGACGTAGAGGGCGATGACGACGAAGATCCCCAGCGCGCCCCCCAGGGTGGCGTACGCGGGCCGCCGCCCGCGCCAGCTTGCGACTTGGCGCAAGACCAGCACGGCCAGGAGCAGAAGCCAGCTGGCCCCCGATAGGCCAGCGCGGAACTCATCGCCCGCGGTGATCACCTCGGCGTGCTTGATGACCATGCGGCCGGTGAGCAGCCCGATGGTGAGCAGGGGCAAGCCAATCCACAGCAAGCGGTGCACGACGGAATCGAGAGACTCGAGGGGCGGTAGCTTCGAACCCTGCCCCAGCACGCGTCGGGACTTCAGGCGGCGCTCGTTCACCAGATAGAAGGCGCTGGCGCAACCGGCGACGAGCAGGATGCCGCCGCCCAGCAGGTTGGAGGTGATGTGGATGGCCATGAGCCAGCGCTGATCGGGCGTGGGCGTGCTCGCGGCAAGCATGCGCGCGGTGATGAGGAAGACCGCCGCCGAGGCGGCCACGAATCCGCCCAGGGCTTCGAGATGGCGCCTGCGGCTGAGCACGACGTAGCTGGCCACCCCGACGAGCGAAACGATGCCCAGGGCCGAGTGCAGGGAATAGACGGGACAACGTCGGTCCATGACCGCGAAGAGGATCAAGTAGACGAACTGAAGAACCGCCCCCATCTCCAGCACCCGAGGTGCCCACTTGGGTCCGAGGTGAACGGCGGCGCGACGCCGGGCTTGCGCCAGAAAGAGCAGGCAGGCGGCCAAGTAGCTGGCCGCGCTAAGAATGAAGGAAGCCCAGAGTATTTCGCGCATGGCTAACCGCGTTCAGGACAAGACCTTACCATCAAGTCGGCAGGCCACCAGATCCCGCGATAAGCGGCGGGCGACTCTAAACCTAAAACAACCAAACAGTTCCGGCGATGGTCAGGAGTCCGAAGGTGCTGTAGCCGACAATCTGGTGGGTGAAGGCCATGGTGCGCAAGTTGTTGGGGTTGCCAGCGTTGGCCTGATGGGTGGTCCACCAGCCGAGCACGCCCTCGGTCACCATACCCAAGGTGGCGCCAATCACCGCGATGCGATGGATGAGGCCGCTGTCGAAATGCAGCGGCTTCTTGTACGGCGTGGGCGCGAAAATGGCGAAGGCTGCGGTGGCGGCGAACGCCACGCTGGTCGACAGCACCAGGATCTGGTGCGTCCCCTGCCACTTGTTGCTGCCACCGCCGCGATAGAGCTGATTGTAGTTGAGCTGCCCGACAGTCACCGTCGCCGCCATGAGTGCCCATGTGGCGATGCCCAAGGTCTGGTGGGTCTTCAGCATCCAACGTCGGGTCCGCCCTGCCTGTTCGCGCTCGGCGGCTTCCGCGTCGGAGTTTTCGCCTCCGGCCGCGCCTGAGGCTGAGCCTGCCGACTTGTCGCCGAAGAAATCGAAGTCGAGGGGTGGCTTCCCCGCGGCGCGTTTGTCCGTTCCGGACTTGTCGGCGCCGGAATTGTCATCGGTGGCCGCAGCGTTTTCGGTTTGCGATGTGTCATCGGTTGGCGGCGCCCTCTTGTGGGACTTTTTCTTTGCAGCGACTGCCTGATTGGAGGCGCCAACGAATACTAAAATGAATGCCAAGGCCGGCAGTAGCTTCATGAAGTCCCAGGAGTTCGGGGTGATGGGGTGTGAATGTGCCAATCAACGCGGAAGGCGGCAGATGCTCAAGGCAACGAATTCGGACCCGAAAGGATTGATTTACCTTGCTTACGATTCTTTTGCACGCCTCTTTGATAGTTAGTGCCACCAAGAGGCTCCAATAAGGCAGACCGAAACCATCCTGATTCGACGATCATCGTAGTATGTGTCACAGGCGGATTCGTGTCAGACTCGGTTGCGCACGAATTCGACTCGTGAGTCGTCGTCCCGAAGTGGAGTGAATGTGATGAGACTCTTCCCGGCCGTTGTCTTGATGGTTGCCCTCTCCGGATCATGCCGCTACGGCGTTGCCGACATCAGCGGCAAGCCCGACAATCCCACCTACAATGCGGACATCTATCCGCTCTTTCGGGACCACTGCTTGCTTTGTCACAGCTCGCCGCCCGATCGGGGCGCGCCGAGCAGCTTTCGCCTCGACGTCTATGACGACATTCTCAACCCTGACCAAACCGTCAAAACCTTCGGCGCCAAGAGCTACGCTACATCGTGCGCGGGCGACGTAGACATCAACAAGATGCCTCCGGGAGCCAAGAGTGGCGACGGCGTGGGCCCGAACGGGCGAGCCATGCTGCGACAGTGGGCAGACACGCAGCCCGAGCCGCCCCAGTAGAGGCACATCGGGGCTTCGATTCGCGTTTGGGCTCCGCACCTCGGCGGAGCTATGTCTGAGCTTGCTTCTCACGGGGCAAGCGAGGAAAGTCTGGCCATGGACTTCCAGGAACTGATTCGCGTGCGCCGCAGCCTGCGCGGTTACAGATCGGATCCGATCGGCGAGGACGTTCTGTATCGCGTGCTCGGCGCCGGCCGAATCGCACCCACCGCAGCCAACCTGCAACCCTTTCATTTAATCGTCGTGACCGATACGGATACTCGCGCCCGTATGAAAACGGTCTATGCGCGCGATTGGTTCTACAGCGCGCCGGTCATCGTCGTCGGTTGCGTCGAGCCGGCCAAGGCTTGGCAACGCGCCGACGGGTTCAACGCCGCAGAGCTCGACATGGGCATCGTCATGGATCACATCATCCTGGCCGCCACCGAGGAGGGGCTGGCCACTTGCTGGGTGTGCAACTTCGATGAAGCGAAGACCAAGGAAATCCTCGGCGTGCCGCCGGAGGTGCGCGTGCTGGCCATGACTCCGCTCGGCTACCCCAACGCGGAGCCACGACCGTTCGCGCGCAAGCGGATCGAGGATCTGCTGCACAAAGAGCGTTGGTAGCGGATCCTGCAGCCGCTACTGCCAAATCCGCACGGGCACTCGGGGCAGATGCTCCAGATTGGCGCCGACTTGCGCGGCACATGGCTTGCTCTGTCACGGTGATGAACCAACCCATGACAAACCCAGGACATCAAGGACCTGTCGCGGCCAGTCGGAAGGGGTTGGCGAAAGCCGGGGCTGGTGATAGCTACCGAGACAAGACATGAAATGGTTGAAATCGAAGACGCTGTGGGCGGTGGTCGCCCTGATTGCCATCGCGGCTGGCACCACGCATTTCGTTCTCAAACGTCGCGCCGCTCGGCCGCCCGTCCAGTGGGAGACCTCGACCGTGGATCGCGGACGCATCGTCGCGCGGGTAACGGCCACCGGGATCCTGTCCGCTCTCGTTACCGTGCAAGTCGGCAGTCAGGTTTCGGGCTCCATCCAAAAGCTGTACGCGGATTTCAACTCGCCGGTGAAAAAGGGCCAGATCATCGCCAAGATCGATCCGCGCCTGTTCCAGGCGTCGCTGGAAAATGCGCGGGCAAACTATGCACAGGCCAAAGCAACGCTAATGAAGGATCAAGTACAGGCTCGTTTCAACGAACGGCAGTCCAAGCGGCAGGGCGCCCTGGTCAAGGACAAGCTCATCGCGCCGGCGGACTTCGATACCGCGGAATCGGCCGCGGGCACGGCGCTGGCCCAGGTGGAAGCGGACAAGGCCAACGTTCAGCAAGCGCGCGCCGTTCTTCATCAGGCAGAGGTGAATCTGGCACTCACCAACATCATCTCGCCCACCGATGGCGTCGTGATTTCGCGCAACGTGGACGTGGGACAAACCGTGGCGGCATCGCTTTCCGCGCCCATTATTTTTGTCATCGCCGAAGATCTGCGCAAGATGCAGGTCGATACCAGCGTGGCCGAGGCCGACGTGGGCAAGTTGTCCGCGGGCATGGACGCGACCTTCATCGTGGACGCCTACCCCGGTGAACGCTTCAAGGGCAAGGTTCGTCAGATCCGCAACGCTGCCCAGACCGTGCAGAACGTGGTTACCTACGATGCCGTGATCGACGTAGACAACTCGGAGCTGAAGCTGCGGCCGGGGATGACGGCGAACGTAAACTTCGTCTTCGCCAATCGCGAAAGCGCCCTGCGCGTTCCCAATGCGGCGCTGCGTTTTCGTCCCAGTCCTGAGGTGTTCACCGTGCTCAAGCTCGATCCCAAGCGCGCTCGGGGCGGCGACGATGCGGCCGGCGGGAAGGCACCAAGCGGCGGCGGCGGGAAAGCACCGGGAGGTATGGGCTCGCGCCAGCACGCGGGCGCAGGCAGCGGAACCGCCGCCGGCACCGACGATACGCCCGATCGCAAAGTGGTCTGGGTGCTCGGCGGTGGCGTCCCACGCTCGACCCGCATCAAGACCGGCACCACCGATGGCACCAAGACCGAAGTGGTCGAAGGCCAGCTGGCGGAGGGCGATCAAGTCATCACCGATGCCACCCTCACCGAAGCCGCCAAGTCATCCAGTCCGGTCTTGCCGGGGGCGCCAGCGGGCGGTCCCGGACGCCGGCCCTTCTAGGGATCTCCATGGCAACCCCACTCATCGAGGTCGAGCATATCTCGAAGGTCTACAAGATGGGGGATGTGGAGGTGCACGCCCTGCGCGACGTCTCGCTGACCATCTCCGAGGGCGAATCAGTCGCGGTGATGGGCCCGTCGGGCTCGGGCAAGTCCACCCTGATGAACATCCTCGGCTGTTTGGATCGGCCGACCTCGGGCTCCTACCACCTGGTGGGGGAGGAAGTTTCGACGCTCGACCGCAACGCCCTGGCCAAGCTGCGCAACCGCACCCTCGGATTCGTGTTTCAAAGTTTCAATCTGCTGTCGCGAACGAGCGCCCTCGAAAATGTAGAGCTGCCACTACTCTATGCCGGTCTCTCCGGGCGCGAGCGCCACAAGCGTGCGCGCGAGGCGCTGGAGCGCGTGGGGTTGGGCGATCGTATCCACCACCATTCCAATCAAATGTCGGGTGGCCAACAGCAGCGGGTCGCCATCGCGCGCGCGCTTGTGACCAAGCCGCATCTCATGGTCGCCGACGAGCCCACTGGCAATTTGGACTCGCGCACCAGCGTGGAGATCATGGCCCTGTTTCAGGAACTTGGCCGCAGCGGCATCACATTGCTCCTCGTGACCCACGAGCCGGATATCGCTCGCTACGCCTCGCGCGTGGTGGTCATGCGCGATGGGCGCGTGCAAACCGACCGGCAGCAACCGCCTATGGTGGCCGACGTGGCGGCGGCTGCGGCCGAAGCGGCGGCGGCGGGGATCCCATGAACCCCATCCAAGTCCTACGCGTGGCCGTCCGGGCGCTCCTGCGCAACAAGATGCGCTCGTTCCTCACTACGCTGGGCGTGATCATCGGCGTGTCGGCCGTGATCGCCATGGTGGCCATCGGCGAAGGCGCCAAGGCGCGCGTCGCCGAGTCTTTCGCCTCCATGGGGTCCAACATCCTCATCGTGCTCTCTGGCAGCACCACCTCGGGGGGAACGCGCGGCGGTTTCGGCAGCATGCCCACCCTGACCTGGGACGATCTCAAGGCCATCCGCGCCGAGGCCAGCGCGGTTCGCTATGCGACGCCGCAATTGCGATCGAGCGCCTCGGTCATCAGCGAAGATCAGAACTGGGGCACCAGCATCAATGGCGTTTCGCCCGAGTTCTTCTTGATCAAAGACTGGTCGGTGGCGAGCGGCAGCCCCATCAGCCAGTCGGATGTCGAGGGCGGCACCAAGGTGGTGGTGCTTGGCCAGACCGTGGTCGAGAAGCTCTATGGCCCCAGCGCCGATCCGGTCGGGCAAACCGTGCGCATCAAGAACTTTCCCTTCCAAGTGGTCGGCGTGGCGGCACGCAAAGGACAAACCGCGATGGGCCAAGATCAAGATGACGTGGTCTTCCTGCCCTATTCCACGTTTCAGGCGAAAATCCAGGGCGGGCTGCAGAAGTTCATTCCCGGCAGCATCATGGTCAGCGCGGCCAGCAGTGACGATGTGGCGCGCGCCGAGAAGCAAATCACGAACCTGCTGCGCGACCGGCACCACATCGCCACCAGCAGCGAAGATGACTTCTCCATCCGCAATCTGACCGAGATGATGACGGCGCAACAAGAAGGCCTAGGCACCATCACCTCGCTCCTGGCCAGCATCGCGGCGGTTTCGCTGCTGGTGGGAGGCATCGGCATCATGAACATCATGCTGGTCAGCGTGACCGAGCGGACGCGGGAAATCGGCATCCGCATGGCCGTGGGCGCGCGCCCGCGTGACGTCCTAGCCCAGTTTTTGGTCGAGGCCCTTACCCTCTCGTGCTTCGGCGGCATCCTCGGCGTGCTCTTAGGCCTCCTCGCCGCCAATCTCCTGGCCAAGCACCTCAGCTGGCCGGTGCTGATCCGCCCCGACATCATCGTCATTGCAGTCACCTTTTCCGGGCTTGTGGGTGTGGTCTTCGGGCTCTATCCCGCCCTCAAGGCCTCGCGCCTCGACCCCATCGATGCCCTGAGGTTCGAATGAAACGACTGCTGCTTCTTGTTGCTGGGTGCTGTGCCGTCGCAACCCAAGTGCGCGCCACCGATACCGATCAGCGGGTGCTAACGCTCGACGAAGCCCTGCGCTTGGCACGCGCGAACCATCCGCAGTTGCACGCGGCCCGCGCTCAGACGGAAGTCTCGACCGCGAGGGTCGCGGAAGCTAAAGCGCCGCTCTTGCCGCAGGTTAATGGCATTGTTTCCTACGGGCGCTCGACGTCCAACTATGTCCCCTCGCCCGGAGCGCTGCCCAAAACCTCGACCTCGACGTCCACCGCAACGTCGTCTTCCGCCTCCTCTTCTTCGAGCTGGGACACGGTGCCGTCCTACAACGCGAAGGTAACTGCCAGCGAGCTGATCTACGACTTCGGCCAGACCGCGGGAAAATGGAACGCGGCTAAGGCGACGCTTCAATCGCAGGAAGAAAATGAACGGAACTTTGGCGTGCAAGTCGCATTCAATCTGCGTTCCGCCTACTTCACCGCCGCGGCGGCACGGGCGCTCGTCAAAGTCGCGGAAGACACGCTCCAGAATCAGGAGGCCCATTTGAAGCAGACCCAGGGCTTCGTTGAGGCTGGCACGCACCCCGAAATCGACCTGGCCCAAGCGCGTACCGATCGTGCAAATGCCAAGGTGCAGCTCATCAATGCTCAGGTTGCCTATGATACCGACAAGGCGCTGCTCAATCAGACCATGGGCGTCGAACGCGGAACCGATTATGAGGTGGCCGATCCGCCTGCCGACCCTGTTGCCGGAGAAGACACCAGTACCGACACCATCTTGCCTGTGGCCCTCAAGGCGCGTCCAGATCTTCTGTCGCTGGCTCGACAAATCGAAGCACAGGAACTTGTCACGAAGAGCATCAAGGGAAGTTATGCGCCATCGCTCGGAGTCAGCACATCGCTTAGCGATGGCGGAGCCGACCTCGGAACTCTAGCCTGGAACTGGAGTGCCACCCTTGGGCTCAACTGGCAAATCTTCGGCGGTGGCATCACCGACGCGCAAATGCGCGAGGCGCGCGCGTACACGGCTGCCCTGCGGGCCCAATACGATCTGCAGCGCCAGCAGGTGCGGGCCGATGTGGAGCAGGCACGCCTGGGCGTACGCGCCGCCAAGGCAACCATCGAGGCCACGCACGAAGCCGCTGTGAACGCGCGCGTCCGACTGGGGCTGGCCGAAGGCCGCTATCGAGCCGGCATCGGCAGCATGATCGAGCTCGGTGATTCGCAGGTTGCGCTCACCGCAGCTTCCGCACAGGAAATCCAAGCCGTATTCAACCTGGCCACGGCCCGCGCGCGCTTGCTGCAGGCGCTCGGCCAGCCCTAATTTCGTAGCGGTTGGGTTCACGAAGCAGGGCTTGCGCGCTGCGGTTGCTTGCCGCGCGAAGCCATGCTATCGACAACAGCGATGATTTCGGCACGCGCCGCTGCGGAGACACCAGCTCGGCCCCAGCCACTGCTCACGTCGGTGTCACGATTGGCGGTGGTCGCGCAGGCGGGCCTGGCGCTCTGGTTGCTCGCAGCGTGGCCGCTGTTTGTCGTCAAGTACTTGCCCCACGAGGATCTGCCTGGTCACGTCGTAAGCGCGTTCATCGTCAACAACATTTCTTCCTTCCCCGAGTACGCGGCCGCCCACGGGTTTCGGACCAATTCGGCGTTCCTGCATTGGGTCTGCGCTACATCGCATTGGCTGGGATACATGGGGGCGGCGCGCGTCTTCCTGGCTGCCGTGCTAGCCATCACGGCACTCGGATACGCGTTTCTGTTGCATACGTTCGGTAGCCCACGACGCGTTTGGATCGGAAGCCTTCTCGCCGCGCCGCTGGTTCATCACTGGTTCGTGCTGATGGGGATGCTGAACTTCTCGCTCTCCTTTGCAATCTGCGTCTGGATACTTGGGCTCCTTGTCCGTCAGCGCGCGCGTTGGTCCTACCCGCGCGCCAGCGCGATTGCCGTGCTGTCTGCCCTGGCCTGGTTTGCGCACAGCTTTCCGCTGGTCATCCTCGTCATGGTTGCCATCGCAGATCTCGCTCACGCCTATCTCCGCGATCGGCCTGCCTTGGTTGCCGCCGTACGCGAGGCTGTGGCGCTCGTTCCCGCACTGGTCATGGTCGTGCTGGGCCTCTTGCTTGCTCCGGTCCAGGAGCTCGCGCACATCCCGGGTGCCGAAAATACGACGTGGCTAGGCCTGCCCGAGCTGGTGGTTCGAGGATTCAGCAATTTCGTCCTGGGGCCCAGCGTTTGGTCGGGTGTTGCTCTGATTTCAGCACTCACCCTGATCGTGCTAGCGGTTCGAGCGCGCGACCCCCGCCCACCCATTCTCTCGACCACGGCCGTCGTTGCACTGGCTGTTTGTTACAGTTGCGTGCCATTCGCCGTTTCCCCGGTCTGGGCGAACTTCAACACCCGGTTCTTGCCGTTCCTTTGGGTCGCGTTGCTGGTCAGGGTTCCGGCCAAGCTACCGCGCCGCCTGACGGGTCTTCTTGTCTGCGCGGCCCTGGCCGGCTCGGCCACCAGCGGCGTGTGGATGATGCGAAGGAGCGCCGACATCGAGGAATTCCGTTCGGGACTGTCCCATGTGGAAAAAGGCGCCAAGCTCTTGCCGCTCCTCTTCTCCGTGAAGTCGCCCGGCGACAACATCGAGCCGTTCATCCACGCCTGGGCCTACTACGCCATGGAGCGAGACACCAGCACGGACATGATCTGGGCCTCGCGGAGTGTGGACGCCATCCACTATCGCGTCGCTCCGCCAACGCGATTTCACCACGACTACATTCAAAACAGCCCGCGCACTCTGTTCTCCGCCGAGCGATGGTGTGCGACGTTGATGCGAGGGGCGACGCTGGTTCCCGAGGACTGTCGCGGTGCCTGGGAAAAGGAATGGCGCAGCTACTTGAAGAGCGCGAGCGAGCGATTCTCCTATGTGCTCATCTGGGATCCACCAGTCCCGGCACTGGCCCTCATCGAGGAAAGCTATGCCATCGTGCACAGGCAAGGTCGTTTGCTGATTGGCAAACGCCGCAGCTAGTTCGACGCCGCATTCCTTGTCGTCCCTCGCGTCCAAGAGTATCTTGCGCTGCGCTGGCTCGATCATCTTCTAGGAAATCACCAAAGGGGGCAGCAGCTATGTCCACGGCAAGTGTCTTTGGAACGCAGGCCAACCAAGTCATCGCGCAGGCCAAAGCGGACGCACTAGCGCGGAAGACCGTTCCCGTGGGAGGCGCGACGATTCGCACGCCCTTCCCGTCGCCCGAAGACTGGCGCGACGAGCTCATCTATTTTCTGCTGGTCGACCGATTCAACAACCCGAACCAGGCTCCGTTGCAGCCTGATCCGTGTTTGCCCTATCAAGGCGGAAATTTCGAGGGCATCCGGCAGCAGCTCGGGTACCTCCAAGGGCTTGGCACCGGCGCCATTTGGGTATCGCCGGTGTTGATGAATCCGCAGAAGTTTCCCGACTACTACGGCGGCTACGCCACGCAGGACTTTCTGCGCATCGAGCCGCGCTTCTGCAAGAATCCCGCGCAGGCCTTGGCGCAGCCGCAGCTCGCCGATCAGGAATTCCGGCAACTCGTGGACGAGATTCACGCCAAGGGCATGTACGTCATTCTCGACATCGTCCTCAACCACGGCGGCGATCTCTTCAACTACGAGGGCATGCGCGACGTGGCTCCATGGAAGGGCGATGGCCCCGAATACAATGTCTTCTGGCGCGACGGCAACAACGTCGCGCAAGGGGCTTGGACGGACATCGCGCAGGTCGCGAATCTGCCGCGCGACGCTGGCGTGTGGCCGCAGGAATTGCAGCGCAACGACTATTTCAGGCGGCGGGGCGACGTGGCGCAAAGTCCGGACCAGACGCGCGGGGATTTCAGCCGCCTCAAGGAGCTCGTCACCGAGTACATGCGACCCGCGGATGGCTCGTACCCGGTTCGCGACATCCTGATTCGCGCCTACCAGTATCTTATCGCGAAGTTCGACATCGACGGATTCCGCGTCGACACGCTGATGTACGTCGAGCGCGACTTCGCCCGCAGCTTCGCCAATGCCATGCGCGAGTTCGCGCTGTCCATCGGCAAGAAGAACTTCTTCACCTTCGGCGAGGTGTGGCTCGACGACGACGAGGCGAGGATCGCCGAATACGTTGGGCGGGACACGGTAAGCGACGACGTGGGCATCATCGGCGCGGATGCAACCCTGGATTTTCCCCTGCGCAAGCGGCTCGAAGGCGTGTGCAAAGGGGTCATGGCGCCGGCCGAGCTGGCGCTGCACATGGACTACCGTCGCGAGGTGCAGAAGACGGTCCTGAGCTCGCACGGCGACGTGGGCGCCTACTTCGTGACCTTCGCCGAGAACCACGATCTGCCCTACCGCTACGCGGCCTCATGCCAGCCAGAGCAGGTCACGCTCGCCATCGCGTGTCTGCTGACACTTCAGGGCGTTCCCAGCGTCTACTACGGCATGGAGCAAGGAATGAGCGCGGCTGGCAATTCGCGCGAATCGGCCCGCGAGTGTCTGTGGCGCAATCCCGCCGTGTTCGCGCAGAACCCGCAGCACGTGAATTACCAGGCCATCGCTCAGATGAGCGCACTTCGCGCCAGCAACCCGGCCTTGCGCTACGGGCGACAGTACTTTCGCCAACTCACGGGGAACAACGTCGATTTCGGCTATTCGCCCTCTCCGGGCGGCGTGCTCTCCTATTCACGGGTTCTCAACGACCGTGAAGTCGTCGTCCTGGCAAATACCAGCCAGACCCAACCCGCCACGGTGAACGTCGTCGTGGACCGGCAACTTCACCAGCTTGGCGACGTGTTGTCGGTGCTGTTCTCGAACCTGCCCTTGCATGGGGCCGCGCCGGCCACGCCTCCTGGAGTGGTCTTTCTCGCCAGTGGCCGCTCGGTGGTCACCGTGGCGCTTCGTCCGATGGAGGCGTTGGTGCTGGCGTAGAAGTAGTCTCGCTGATATGGAACCCCTGGGAGGGTTTCCAAACCTTCCCGCGATGGTTCGCGCCGAGCAAAGCTCGGCGGCTCCCCACGCGACTAGCCGAAGCTACGGGCAAACAGGGCCTCAATGGCCGTTCGTCCATTCGCTTCGAGAAAGCGCGTGCCGGTGCCGCAGAAGAGCGGCTGGCGGATGAGCGGTTCACCCCCATTCTCCCAGGTTTCGCCGTTCCAGCGGAACCAGCCCGAGCGAACCTGATCGAACACGTAAACTGGCCGATTGAACAGGCGCGCATACTCGGCCGCGATACCCGTGCCGCCCGTGACCGTGTCATCCGGGTTGATCCTGCCGATGACGAAGATCTCCTGCCCGTTGTCGACCTGGTGCCAGATCGTCTGCAACACCTTGCGGAACATGGGCGTGTCCGGATACTTGCGGTGCATGAGCTTGCTCAGGTAGCCGAGGCTGACGTCGCCATGGCGCAGCTCCGCCTTGGTGAGAACGCGCAGGCCGCGGTGGCGCGCGTTGGCGTGTCCCTCGAAGGTGAAGTTCACCTCGTCGATGCCGTAGCGCTCTGACGCCGCCCCGAATTCCGCCTCCGCGCCGTTGGCCGCGCCACTGTAACAAATGCAGTCCTCTCGCTTCATTTCTTGGTCCTTCCCGAGCGGGGGAGGATGTTCGATGGGATGGCCAAGGTCAAGCGGATCCGGCTCTTTGCCACGGCGGTCATCCGCGTCCGGCTGCTGCCAGCAGGCTGGTGATGCCCTGGTCGAATATCACTGGCGGTGTCAGCAGGCTGAGTACCAAGGTGGCGCCCAGACGGAGATCGAAGAAATATCCAGGCTGAACCAGCACGCCGTGTGCGTGCAGAAGGTGGAGCGCCCATTCCTCGTCGCTCCTGATTTCGGGTACGCGCAGGATGGCGGACCAGCCCGCTTCGGCGGGCAGCAGTGTGCAGGGCGAGTCGGGGCCGATCCGGTCCGCAAGAGCTTTCCGGTTGCGCAGCAGACGCGCGAAAATGGCGCGGCGGATGCCGGCGCCCAGCTCCAGCAGCCTGGGCAACGCCAATTGCACGGGTGTGCTCACGGACAAATAGGTGTCGGCCACCAGTTCCAGGTTGGCCAGCGCGGGGTCGACCCTATCGCGCGGCCCGCTGGCCGCGATCCAGCCCAGCTTCATTTGTGGCAGCCCGCTCGCCTTGGAAAGACCTCCGAGCGAAAAGGTCAGCGCCGGGCTGGGCCGGCCCGCCAGCGCAAACACGGCATCGGGCGCGGGCGCGATGGGAAAATCGGCGAAGACCTCGTCGGCAATCACGGCCACACCGTGCTCGGCCGCCATCGCGCACAGGCGATCGCAATCCTCGGCGCCAAGATACGAGCCGGTGGGATTGTTGGGGCTGACCACGACCACGGCGGCCACATCCGTGAAATTCAGGCTGTGGAAGTCGATGTGCCAGCGTCCGTCGAAGGCCAAGCGATAGGGCCGCGGCGAGAGTCCTTCCAAGTTGGCCAGGTAGTCGAACAAAGGATAGCTCGGCTCGGGGACCAGGACGGTCTGTCCGGGGTCGCCCAGCAGCTTGAACAGCAAGGCGTAGGATTCGCTCGAGCTGGCGGTCAGCAGGATGCGGTCGGCATCGACGCCAGCGCCGCGACGGGCGTAGTCGGCGGCCACCGCGGCGCGGGCCTGCAGGGGTCCGCGCGGCGATGGGTGGTAGAACGCGGCAGCCGGATCCGCAAGGGCTTGCGCGATGGCTGCGGCTGGGTAGGGCAGCTCGGCTTGCGTGGGATTGGAAAGGGTCAAGTCGAAGAATGGCAGGCCGCTCGCCCGGCGCTCGGCCTCGGCACGAGCCAGCCGGTTCTCCTGCGCGCCCCACGCGAGTCGTTGCGAGAACCTCACGGGCGGGTTCACAGGAGGCCCAGATCCTCGGTGCGCACGAATCCCTCAAGCCCGTTGGCCAGGCGCACGCGCACCCAGTCCTGCTCGCGATCTAGCACGCGTACTCGCAGTCCGCCGTGCACTTCGAAGCTGGTGCGGAAGTTGCTGTCCGCGCCTTCCTTCACGGCCACCGTATCGGGCAGGACGACGGCAAACGGGATGCGGTCGAGGTTCATGCGGCCGAGCAAGAGCGCGCCAGCCAGCAGGGCCGCCGTGCCCAAGACCGCGCAAGCGGTGGTGATCGCCAAGCGCGAATCCTCGGCCATGCGCCGGCGGACGAAGAGCATGCCGAAGCATCCGAGGTACAGGCCGCAGAACAGCCAGACCTCCGTCGACGGGCTGAAGAAGGTCGCGATACGGCTCCACAGCGGCTCGCGCTCGGCGCCTTCCAACTTGTCGTGCGTACGTTGATCGGCCAACTTGCGCGCCTGGGTCACATTGAAGCGCGCGTCCTCGTCGTCGGGCGCAACCACCAGGGCGCGCTCGAAGGCCCAGATGGCGCGACCAAGCTGTCCCTGGCGGAAGTAGGTGACGCCCAGGTTGTAGTAGAGATCGGCCGAGACCACGTGCTGCTTGTCGAGCTGCTCATAGGCCGAGGCGGCGCCAGCATAGTCGCCGCGTAGGTGCGCTTCATTGCCGCGCTTCCAGGCCTGGTCGAGAAAGTCGGCGCGGGCTTGCGGCGCGAAGACGGCCAGTAGCGCGCAGATCGCGGCGGTGCTGACGGCCCGGCGCAACCTCATGCCTGACCTCCCGCGCCCGCTTGCAGTTTCTCGAAGGCCTCGATGATCTCGCTGGCTCGGTCGATGGCTCGGCTGGCTTCCTCGGGGTTGATGCTACCCGGGGCGAAACGGGCGCGGTCGCAGGTGTCGAGCGCGGAAAGGGTGCTTTCCGTCAGACCCTGTCCAGCGCCGATGCTGGCAAGGGCCGAGCGTAGTTCTTCGCGCGACATGCCGGCCACCGGGCGGCCGACCCTGCCGGTGAGGAACTCGCTGAGCACGCGTTCGATTTCGCCCAGCGACGGGGCCAAGCGGCCGTCGCGCAGATGGGCCGTGGCGGTGCGCAGGCGGCGGTTGGCCGAACGGCGCAACTTGCGTCGTCGCTTGCCTTCGGTTTCCTGGCCGAGGCGGGCGCGCGCCACGCCGAACAAACTGACCAAGCCGAGGAGCAGCGGCGGCGCGACAGCCACGCCGAGCAGCGCCGGCGAGTGATAGAGCGCGGAGCCGAGGTCGCGGCGCAGGGACGGGCGACTGCGCAAAGGGCGCACGTCGAGGGAGAGCAGGTTCTCGCTGCCCGAGGCGGCCGGCGCGGCCACCGTCGCTGGCACGTGCGCGCCTTGGGCGAGCGTGGCCTCGCCCGTGACCACGAGATGCAGAGGCTCCGTCTTCATCGTGGCGTAGGCGGCCTTGTGCGTGTCGAAATAAGTGAAGGAAAAAGCAGGCAAGATGGTTTGGCCCGGACGCTCGGGCAGAAGCAGGTACTCGGCGGTCTTGCTGCCGCCGATAACGTCACCACGATTCATCTGCACGTTCACCTTGGGCTCGTAGATCTTCCAGCCATCGAGGCGGGGCATGGCGGGCAGGCCGATCTTGCGCAAGTTGCCCTGACCATCGATGCGCAACTTGAGCGTGATGGCATCGCCCACCTGGACCTGGTTGCGGTCGACCTCGGCGGCAATCGAAAAGCGCCCCACCGCCGATGGATCGAAACCCGCGGGAGCGCCCGCCGGCAGGGGCACGATCTCGATGGTGACGGGGTCGGCCTTGAGGTGCTCGCTCTTCACGGTGGCGCCGAAGAAGTCCACGCGCGAGATGTCGGCCTCGAGCGGCGTGATGGTGTACTTGCCCGGATTGAGGCCGAACAGGGCCTTGCGCATGAGCGGCGCGAAGAGATACACGCGCCCCTCGATGACTTGCTCGGACAGGCTGAGGCCGCCGCGATTTTGCGGAACTTCCAGCTCTTCAGCCCAGAAGCCATCCGTGCGCGGCTCCTTGGTCGGCGCGTAGTTGTTCTGGCGCTCGGTCAGGTACATCTGCCATTCCACCGTGATTTGCTCGCCGGCGAACGCCTTGGTCTTGCTCGGGACCACGCGCAGGAAGTTGCGCCGGCCGGCCGGCTTGGCGGCTTCTGGCAGAGGCTCTGGCTCGGTGTCGGGTTCCAGATCAGGGAAGAAGAAATTGGCGCCGGGAAAACCCGGGACGCCGCGTGGGAGTTGCCGCTGCTGCGGGGCTGGTTGCGCCTGACCGCTGTCGACCACGGTCACGGCAACTTTTTCGGTGCGTAACTCTCGGCCGTCGACGCGCACGCTGGCCGGCGCGATGGTCAGCTTGCCCTTCTGAAGCGCGACCAGTTGGTAGTGCCAGCTGTAGATCTGGCGCATGAACCCGCCGCCGCCACCCATCTGGATCTGCGTGGACTGGCTGGGCTGCTGGGCCACGATGCGAAAGCCGCGGAAATCGGGTGGCCGGTAGTCCTCCATGCGCGCATTGTCGAGGGAGAGACTGACCTCGAAGGGGAAGGCTTCACCCACGCCAACCGGGTTGCGGCCGGCCCGCGCCGTGAAAGACGTGTCCTGGCCAAACGCCGTGGCGGCGAAAAGCAGGGTGCCGGCTGCAGCGAGAAAGGTCAGCGAGCGCATTTAGGGATCCTTCGTCTACCAGTCTTTGGCCGGCGGCGCACGACGGACGGCACGCATGCGCGCGCGCATCTTTTCGAGATCCTTCGGGCTGTGTTCCAGATTGTCCAGCACGGCATCGATCTCGCGCATATCGGGCGCTTTGTCATCTTTGGCGGGCGGGGCGCCCTGGTCCTTCTTCTCCTGCTGCTGCTGCTGATCCTTCTTGTCTTGCTTGTCTTGCTCGTCCTGCTTGTCCTTGTCCTTGTCCTGATCCTTCTTGTCGTCTTTCTTGTCTTGGTCCTTCTTGTCTTGGTCTTTCTTGTCGTCCTTTTTGTCTTGGCCCTTCTTGTCTTGGTCTTTCTTGTCGTCCTTGTTCTGGTCTTGCTTGTTCTTGTCGTCCTCTTTCTTCTTGTCCTCTTCCTTCTTCTTTTGCAGGGCCAGCTCCAGGTTCCACTTGGCACGACCATTCGACGGGTCCAGCCCAAGCGCGTGGCGGTAGGCGGCGATGGCCTCGGAGTACTTGTCGTTCTTGAAGTAGCTGTTGGCCAGATTGTAGAAGGCCGATGCCTTGAGGCTGGGTGGGGTGGCTTGGGTGGCGCGCAAGAATTCGGCGGACGCCTCTTCGAAGCGCGACAGGGCGAAGAGGGCATTGCCACGATTGAAGTGGGCGCCCGGATCGCTCGGCAGCTCGGCGACCGCCTTGTCGTAGTCGGTCAGCGCCTCTTCGGCCTTGCCGTTTTTCATGTTGGCATTGCCGCTCTCGACCGCGCGGTTGTTGCGTTCGATGGGATTCCACGCGCCCAAGAAGGGAACGAAGGGCAAGAGGACCAAGAGCACGACGGCGGCCTGCGCGCCGACGGCTTTCCCCGCTTGCTTGCGCGCGCGCCGCCTTTCGCCCATACACGCCTCGATGAGCAGAAGCAGCAGCGCCGGCAAAAGCAGGTATTCGAAGACCTCGTCGTACTGCTTGACCAGGCGGGTATCGCTTTCCGTGCGCTTGAGGCCGGCCAGCGCGGCCTCGATAGCCTCGACGCCAAAGTGCTGGGCGTCCGCCCGCAGATAGCCGCCGCCGGTTTTGGCCGCGATCTTGGAAAGCAGATCCTCGTCGAGGCGCGAGGTGACGTACTTGCCGTCCTTGTCCTTGATGTAGCCCGCGGCCTGTTCGTTTTCGCCCAGCTCGGGCACCAGCTCGCCCGAACGCGACCCGATGCCCACGGCGAATATCTTGATGGCCAGCTTGGCCGCCTGGTCCGCCGCTTCCAGCGGCTCGCTCTCGGTGTCCTCACCGTCAGTGAGCAGCAAGATGACCTGGTCGCGGGTCGCCCCGCCGTCTTGGCGCAGGCGCGAGAGCATGTCGATGCCGCTCATGAGCGCGCGGCCAATAGCGGTTCCGCCCACCGGCATGTCCGAGGGCGAGAGATCGCGCCAGAACAACTTCACGGCATCGTAGTCGGTGGTGGGAGGATAGGTCAGGGTTTCGCCGGCGAAGGCGACCAGGCCAACACGGTCGCCCGACAGGCGATCCATCAGGCGCTCCAGCTCGCGTTTGGCCCGCTCCAGGCGCGAGGGATAGATGTCCTTGGCCAGCATCGACTTGGAGAAATCCAGTGCGACGATGAGGTCGAGTCCGCGCTGTTTCTCCAGGCGGGCGCGCCCGCCCGCTTGCGGCCTGGCCAGGGCCAGGCCCAGAAGTCCGAGGCAGAGACACAGGAGCGCCGCGCGGGCCACCTTGCGCGACACCGAGGTGGCCGCGGACATGCGTGCGATGAGCACGGGATTGCCCAGCTGCCGAAGCGCGCGCCGTCGGGCCGCGAAGGCGATGCCGTAGGCGAGCACCGCGACGGGCACAAGCATAAGCAGCCACAGCAGATGGGGATGCGCCAGCCTCATGGCAACCTCCGCATCCGACCGAGACGCAGGATCATTTCCAGGACCAGCGCCGCGAGGGCCGGCCACAGAAAGCTGGGATAAAGCTCGGCCCACAGCACGCCGCGATCCTTGATGCGCGATTTTTCCAGATCTTCGAGGATGCTCTGGAAACGTCTGACGAGAGCGCCCGTATCCGTGGCCAGGTAAGGCGAGCCGCCGGTCATGGAGGCGATTTCCTCGAGCAGCTTGGGGTTGACCGGATAACGCTGGCGCCCGCCTTGCGCGTCGTCGTTCTCGGCGGCGCTGTCGCGCGCGCCGGCCAGAATGGTATAGATCTTCACGCCCAGCTTCTGTGCGAAGGTGGCGGCCTGGATGGGCGAGATATTGCCAGCGTTGTTGTCGCCGTCGGTGAGCAGGATGATGACCTTCGAGCGCGCCTCGGATTTGCGCAGGCGGGCCAGCGCCACACCGAGGCCGTTGCCGATGGCGGTGCCGCGGCCGTCGACGATGCCCGAGCGCAAATCCTTGACCATGCGCAGGAGCGTGCCGTGGTCGAGGGTCAACGGCGCGTAGGTGTAGGCCTCGCGGCCGAAGATGACCAGGCCAATGCGATCGCTCGGCCGGCGGCCTATGAAGTCCGCGATCACTGCCTTGGCCGCCTCGAGGCGATTGGGCTCAAGGTCGCGCTCTTCCATCGAGCCCGACATGTCGAGGGTGACCACGATGTCGATGCCTTCCAGTTCGAGGTTGTCGTCACGGCTGGAGGTCTGGGGGCGGGCCAGGGCTAGGCCAAGGAGCGCGATGCCGAACAAGCGCAGCGCCACGGGCAAGTCGCGCAGGCGCGACACGAGGCCGGCCCGCTGCGCGCCGAGCTCGCTGGCGCGCGAATGGACCAGAAAGGCCGGCCGCGCGCGCCGGATGCCGAGCCAAATCGCGAGCAGAAGTGCGATGGGCACGGCGGCGAGAAGGATCGGATGGCCGAAGCGGAAGGTGATGAGGCCGCGGAAGATCCAGACATAGATCAGCGCCGTCGGAATGAACAAGGCAGCCAGCAATCGGTAGGGAATTTTCCCGCGCGCTTGAATGACAGGTCTAGGCACGGGCGGCCTCCACGGCGACGGGCGGTGGCGCCTGCAGGTGCGGGCGCGTTGCCGCGACCATGCGGATGGCGGTTTCCAGCGCCCCGCGCGCCTGCTCTGGCGAGGGCGAAACCTTGGCGAACTTCACCAGGTCGCACGATGAAAGCCAGCCCTCGATCTCGCTGCCGACCACGCCGCGCGCACTGTCGAGAGGCACCCGGCGCATGGCCGCGACCAGCTCCTCAGTCGTCATCTCGAGGGAATCGAAGCCGAAGCGTCCGCCCAGATATTGACGAATCGCCTCGGACAGCTCGAAGTAGAATGGGCGCAGATCGCCGCCCTCGGCGAGCAGGCCGCCCAGTCGGTCGAGCTTTTCCATGGCCACCTCGTGGGCCGGGCGCGGCGGGACCTTGGGCGCGGCCGGCTTGCGAGCGCGCAGACGGCGCCGAACCACGAGCGCGATGACGGCCCCAAGGCCAGCCGCCACCAGGCCGCCCGCGATGTACACGAACAAGTAGTCGCGCTGGCGCACGGGCAGGGAGCCGGCGTTTTCTTTCAGCTTGGGCTCGGGCTCGTTGGCGATGAGGCTGGTGATGACGAAGGGCAGGGCCTGGGTGTGCACGCTCTTCACGCTGCCGTCCTGACCGAAGTAGGTCAGCTCGACCGACGGGATCTCGAAGTTGCCCGGCTCGTAAGCCGCGATGCTGAGATTGAACTCGCGGCGCATTTTGCCGTCGCCAAGATCCTTCTCCTCCAGCGTGCGCGACAGTTCCGAGAATTGGCCCAGTTCGAGATTGGCTGGCAAGACCACGGGCATGGTGCGTGGCCCGACGGATGTGATCGAGAATGCGATGGCGTCGCCGACGTGGGCTTGTGTCTTGTCGGTGCGCACCGCCACCGTCGGGGCATCGGCTGGCGCGGTCTGCACGACCGAAGTCCCAGCGTCCATGGGCGCGGCGGCGAGCAAGGCGAGAAGAAAAGTCGGGCTCAATGGCGCATCCTTCGCGCCCGTGCCTCGAAGAAGCTGGTCAGGGCGGGCAGGTAGGGCCGGTCGGTGGACACCGCGATGGCGTCGACTGACAACCGGCGAAACAAGGCCTCGCGGGCGGCGCGCTGGCGCTGGCTCTCGGCGGCGAAGGCACGCGCCTCGGGGCCTGAGGTATCGAACAGCACCAGCTCGCCGGTTTCGGGATCGAGAAGGTCGATGAGGCCGACCTTGGGAAGCCGCTCTTCCAGCGGGTCGGAAACCACCACCGGCACGATGTCGTGCTTGCGCGAGGCGATGCGCAGGGCGCGTTCGTAGCTCGCCTGCGGCGACAGAAAATCCGAAACCAGGAACGCCACCGACTTGTGGTGGGCGATGTGGCCCAGGAAATCCAGCCCGACTGCCAGATCCGTTCGCGGCGATTGCGGCGAAAACGAAAGGATCTCGCTGATCACGCGCAGCACGTGTTTCTTGCCCTTCTTGGGCGGCACGAAGCGCTCGATCTCGTCGGTGAAGATGATAAGGCCCACGCGGTCGCTGTTCTTGATGGCGGAGAAGGCCAGCACCGCGGCCAGCTCGGCGGCCAGCTCGCGCTTTTCCTCGATGGCCGAGCCGAAACGCCCGGACGCCGACATGTCCACCAGCAAGAGCACCGTCATCTCGCGCTCTTCCACAAACAGCTTCACGTACGGCCCATTCATGCGCGCCGACACGTTCCAGTCGATGAGCCGGATATCGTCGCCCGGGATGTACTGGCGCACCTCCGAAAAGGCGATGCCCGACCCCTTGAATACGGAATGGTACTGCCCCGCCATCCGGTCGCGCACCAGGCGCTGGGTGACGATCTCGATCTTCCTGATCTTCCTAAGTAGTTCTCGGGTCAGCATCTCATTTCACGGTACTTCCACATGGTCGAATAGCTTGCGTACCACCTGCTCTGACGTGACTTCCTCGGCCTCGGCCTCGTAGGTCAGGATCACGCGGTGGCGTAGTACATCGGCGCCGATGGCCTTGATGTCTTCGGGCGTGACGTAGCCGCGGCGGCGCAGGAAGGCGTGGGCACGCGCGGCCATGTTCAAATAGATCGATGCGCGCGGGCTGGCGCCGTACTCGATGAAGTCCGCCATGTCGGCCATGCCATAGGCCTTGGGATCGCGCGTGGCCTGCACCAGGTTGACGATATAGTCGCGGATCTTCTCGTCGATGTAGATCTGGTTGATGACCGAACGGGCGTGCGCGATCTGTTCAGGCGTGGCCACCGGGTTGGCCTTCACGGCAAGGCCCGTGGTCATGCGATCCATGATGGTGCGCTCGTCTTCCTTGCTGGGGTAGCCGACCTTGACCATCAGCATGAAGCGGTCGAGCTGCGCCTCGGGCAGGGCGTAGGTGCCTTCCTGCTCGATGGGATTTTGCGTGGCCATGACCAGGAAGGGATCGGGCAGGATGTGCGTGGTGTCGCCGATCGTCACCTGCCGCTCCTGCATGGCCTCGAGCAGCGCCGACTGCACCTTGGCCGGAGCGCGGTTGATTTCATCGGCCAGCACCAAGTTTGCGAAGATGGGTCCCTTCTTGGCGATGAACTCGCTGCGGCTCTGGTTGTAGATGACTGTGCCCACGATGTCGGCGGGCAGCAAATCGGGCGTGAATTGCACGCGCGAGAACTTCATCGACAGCGCGTCGGCAAGCGTCTTCACGGTCAGGGTTTTGGCCAGGCCGGGCACGCCTTCCAGCAGCACGTGGCCGCCGGTGAGCAAACCGATGAGGATGCGGTCGACCATGGGCTTCTGGCCCACGATGACCTTGCCCACCTCGGCGGAAAGGTTGTCCACGAAGGCCGACTGCTGCTGAACCATTTCATTGATAACGCGAACGTCCATCTGATCTCCTGTGGGGGCGTAGGAAACGACAAACCGGGCGAGCTTACAACCCCAACTTGACCCGACGTATTCCCATCCGCCCGCGCAAAGGGACGAGTTTGGTAGGCATTCGCCTGACTTTCACATTATCTTTGCAGCCCATGCGCTTTCCTTGCCTCGTGGTCCTCTTGGCCCTGGTTGGTCTTTGCGCGAATTGCTCGGACAAGAGTCCGATGACCCATGAGTCCTTGCCCGACGCGGGCCAGATCTTTCCCAATCTTACGCTCCAAGGCGTGCGCTCGGCAGCCACCATGGATGCGCTCGCGACGGTGTCCACGGCGGACTACTCCGACCCGACCGGTGCTCGATACGATCTTCTGCACGTCATCGGGATCTTCATGTGGTGCCCGCACTGCAACAACGAAACCAGCAACCTGTCGACCATCGCCGCCTGGCAAGCCGATCATCGTGTGGCCGTGGTCCAGATCGCCATGGAGGGCTACGGGAGCGCATCACCAACCTTGGCCGACGTCCAGAAGTGGATCACCGACCACAACCTGAATTTTCCCGTTCTGATTGACGGACAGGGCGCGCAGCTCGGCCAGTATTTTTCGGTCGACTACGTGCCCCTCAACATCGTGGTCAACCCACGCACCATGGAAGTTCTGGCGGTTGACGTCGGGGAAGTCGGCGACTGCCAAGCCTACGAACAGGGGTTTCTGAACAAGCTATAGACTCGTCGCGCGATGTCACCGCACGTGGGGCAGCGCGCATGGCGAAGATACTTGTTTTTTGCACGCAGATATTCCCATCCTGCCCCTGCCTGTTGTTGAATGACCGAAGACCAAACGAGAGGGTGACATGAACGCACGGAAATTTCTCAATGTTCGAGTTAGTTTGACGGTAACGGCCTTGGCTCTGTCCGGGGCCTTTGCATTTTTCGCGATGACGACATCGTGTGCCGGCAGCGGCGGCGGCGGCAGCGCCGGCAGCAACGGCGGCAGCAGCGGCGGCGGAGCCAGTGGCAACGGCGGCAGCAGCGGCAGTGGCAACTGCGGCGCGGCGCCCAGTGGCGGCTCCGTGAACTTCTGCAACGGCAAGGCCCAGGGCGCGATGACCGGCTATGGCTGGGTTGCGCTCGGCGCGCTGGACACGATCTCCGACCCGACCTGCGACACCGATAAGCACGCCATCACCAAGGCCAACGCTTGCAACACGACGACGAACTGGAGTTCCTCGGATGGTCTGTGCGCCAGCGGCTCCATCCCTGCGCTGCCGGCCACTCCGGTGCAGTCTGACTACGACGCGAACTGGGGCCTCGAGATCGGCGTGAACACCAGCGAGCCCCCGGCTGCCACGGGGGGCACCACCCTCGGCGGCTCATACACCGCCGTGACGTTTACTGTGACGGGCACCCCGACCACCGGGCTGCGCGCCCAGGTTCACCGGAAGGGCGACGGCGACAGCGGCGTTTTCTGTGCTAACCTGACCTCCGGAACCAAGATCTCGCTCAGCGCGTTCAGCACCCAGTGCTGGACCGGTTGTCCTGGTGGCCCGGCAGCCCCTGCTGGCTTCAATGACACCAGCACGTGCTACGCGCTGCAGGCCTCGGACGTCCCCAACATCGACCACGCGCATATCCAGGTGTTTTCGGGCGCTTCGGCCATCACCGTGAGCAACCTCTGCTTGACCGGCATCAAGTTCGAGTAAGCCGCGAGATCATCCGCAGTGAAGACGGGGTACTTCGGTACCCCGTTTTTCTTTGGAACAAGCGGGTGCCGCGACCGCAGCATCAAGGGTCATGATCGACGATAAGGATGCAGGCGCTGGCGCCGAACCAGTGGCCGGCCGGCTGCGAATTTCATCGAGGAATCATCAACGCCGACCTGGCCAGAAAGTAGCCTTCGGACACCATCAACGCGGGGCAGAAGTGGCCTCATCCCGCATCTTCTTGCATAATGGGACAGTCGGCTCATCCCTAATGATCTCGACGGAGGGTTTGTGGCGCAGGCAAGGTGAGTGTGTTTCCCAGGGTTCCCATCCTCCCGCGCTACAGTGTCTTAGTCCTGTTTGCCCCCGATCGAGATTTACGCTTCCCGGAGGTTCCATGCGTCTGCTCTCCCTCTTTGTCATCCTAGGCATCCTCGCCGTTTCCTGCCTGGCCAAGGATCCCGGCACAACCAGTGGCACGGGTGGCGCGGTAGGTAGCGGCGGCGTCATGGGAACGGGCGGCAAGACCGGCATGGGCGGGGCTACCAGCGCAGGCGGCAAGATCGGCACGGGCGGGGCTACCAGCGCAGGCGGCACCACCAGCACAGGTGGCAGCTCGGTCCCGACCTCGGTCGATTGCACGGACACCTCGACCTATTCCAGTCTCGTGATCGGACAGTACGGCGCCACCCAGATCCCGGTCGACAACAACTCGAACAAGAACTACGAAATGCAGGCCAACTGGTGGGGCAAGCCGTACAACAGCCAGCAAGAGCAGCTGACCGGCTTGGGCTTTACCATGACAAATCCCGGCAACGCTATCACCAGCGTTAAGGACACCCCGATGGGCTATCCGTCCATCTACATCGGCAGCTACCAGACCAGGCCCACCAAGGGCAGCAACCTGCCCAAACAGATCTCCACCCTAACCAGCGTGCCGACCATCTTCTCGACCAACGCGGACAGCATGGGGAACTCGAACTACGTCGCGGACTATGACATCTGGCTGACCCAGAGCAGCTCCGTGCTCGGCAGCAGCGCCAGTGATCCGGGTGCGGGCGGCGCCTTTCTCATGGTTTGGCTCTTCAAGCCCTCCGACCGGCAGCCCAAGGGCTCGGCGATCGCAGACGGCCGCATCATCGACGGCGTTCCGGGTGCCTGGACGGTGTGGGCCGATACCGCCAACCCGCCCTGCGTGTCCTACGTCAGCATCGCGAAGCTCTCCGAGCTGCAATTCGACCTGAACCTCTTCATCCAGGACGCCGTCAAGCAGAAGTACGGCAACATCAGCAGCAGCCAATACCTCAGCATCATCTTCGCTGGCTTCGAGGTCTGGGGCGGCGGCGATGGCCTGCAGGTCAAACAGTTCTGCGCCAACGTGAAGTAGGCGTTGCGCGCGGCCAGCTAGAAACGGGCGTCGCGCGACCACCGCTTCATCCAACCTTGACCGACGACGAGGATACGGGCGAGCGACCCCGCCGCTGGTGACAAACCGACCGGTCGGGCAACTTGTGTTTCATCGAAGAGATCATCAACGCCGATCTGGCGCCTGGAAAGAGCCAGGTGCGTGTCCACACCAGGTTTCGGCCCGAGCCCAACGGCTTCCTGCACATCGGGCACGCCAAGTCGATCCGCCTGAACTTCGGCACCACGGTCGAGAGCGTACGTCTGTTCGCCGAACGCATCGGCGTGGTCAAGTACGAAAGCACCGTCGATGTCGGGGTGTTGGATACGCCATTCACGAGGATTTGGAAACGCGCACGCCCCTCGCCCTGGCCGCGACTGCGCCCGCTCAAGGTCGTTATTCGCAATTGTCCAAACGGCCAGGTCAACTGGTTCGCGTCTGACTACGTTGCCCTGCAAACTGACTTGCCCGGCTACCCAAGTGGCGGTCTGCAAATAGTCTATCCGTTGGCAATCCCAACCGGCGGTGTACCGTTTCCTCAATACCGGGGTCCCATCCAAACGGATGCCCACCGGAGACCCGCCGGAGTTAGACAACCCAAAGGACCAAGGAGGATCTGCAATGAATAGTACAAACCGTAGTCGATGTTCTCTACTCCCAAAGCTGGGTATGGCCTTCCTGTTTGCGCTGTTTGTGTTTGCGCCCTCAGTGGCATCCGCTCAGACGGTTGTGGGCTACAATGCCCTCAGTGCGAGGGTTTGCACACAGTCAGTTCCGGGCCCAGTTACCTGCACCACCTACACCGGAACGCAGATGATGTCTCAGCTGGAAACCTCAGGAATGCCCATCGAACTGGCCGTTTACTGTACCAACCAAAATCAGTGGTACTGCAGTGCGCAGACTCCGCAGTATATCTATGGCACGTACAAGAACACGGGTGGCTACGTTTGGGGCGGGCCCTGGTACTACTTTGCGACCCCATCGAAAAGTACTTCTCTCGGCCTGACCGGCATGACGCCCGGTGGGCTCGCCGTCGGATGTAAGCAGGACGCTCTCGCCTATTATGAGTGCACGGCGGGCATAGGCGGCTCATGGGGGGAATGGGTAATCACAGTGTACTATTGATGATATGGAGCGCTCGGTTTTCGTCTGGGGACTGTTCACAGTTTGAGGTGGCGCATCCGAGCGCAGGAGACGATTCGCGAGAATAGTGCCAATAGTGGTCATGCCCGTCCTGAGTGGGGTGCCCCCATTTCCGGGCGGGCGTGGCCTTGAGCGACTATGCGAAAAAGCACTAGCATCCACTCCCTGGAGTGCGGCCGGACGCTGTGTCGTCTGGAAATTGATACGACGGCTGACGATGTCGGCGGTCGACAGACAAAGATTCGGCTAGCGAAGATGGCAATTCCGATTGGCGAGCTTGCCTTGCGAATGTCGGCGCCACCGATGCCGCCCAAGGTAGTAGCCTACATCGCGCGCGAGAATACGCGCCTATCCAGCATGTTCGGGGTGGAGGGGACGCAGGAACAACGTGACGTGCCCAACATGTTCGGAGTGGAGGGGCTACCACCCCGGCCGTCCGAGTAGTTCTGCAGGCTGGCCAGCAAAAAGGCGCGGCGGCTTGTGGAAGGCGAAGTCGCTTCCATACCGAAGCACAGGGCCAAGGGGCTGCGGCATTTCACTCGACTTTCTGATCTGACAGAGTCGACTGGCGAAGTACACTCTGAATCGCTGGACGTGTAACCCCGAGTAGCCTGGCGGCCGCTCTTCGGCTTCAGTTCCCTTGTTGGAGAGCACACTCGACCATTTCTTGGCGGAAGGCGCGGATGGCCTCGATCAGATTCAAACTCCCTACGGTGCTGTGTGCCGCCCCTTTGATGGCCGCGTGTGCCTGCAGGAGCTGACTGTCCTGCCTAGCCGAGCACTTGTCGGGAGACGCCGGGGCAGCCATCGGCTTACGAGCCTTGCTGGATAAACTAGGCATGAAATCACCTCAAGTAGAAGATACGTAGGGCTACTGAAGTAGACGCAGCATGGCTTGACAATATGATGCTGTCAACCAGACATGAGGAAGCGATGCGGTATATCGACAACCAATCTTTTCGGCCGGAGGTTGGTTGCAGGCGGACATCCGCGTTGAGGCCGAATAGCTTCACGCCATGACCGACGAGAAGAATGAACCTGTTGGCCGACCGGCGGGGAGCTCGGTGCACACCACCCGCTTTCCGCCGGAGCCCAAGGGGCACGCCAAGTCGATCTGCCTGGATTTCGGGACTGCGGCCAAGTACGGCGGCAAGTGCAACCTGCGCTTCGACGACACGAAACCGTGTCTTCGCGCGTCTGTTTCCCCACGGTGGCGACGCAGGACGGTGGGCCTGACCAATCTGATCTGCAGTGGAAAACTGCCCGACGAGGCCGCGACAAACGTCTTGGTGCGCATACCGGGATGCGATGACCCGAGGGTAGTCGATGGTATGTACGTACTTTCGGGCACATATTTCCATTGAAGGAGTTGTGGATGCCCTACGCCCGTATTTTTCAGTCCGGAAATGGCCAGGTGGTTCGCCTACCCAAGGAGTTCCGATTTCACGCAGATCGGGTTGAGATCTACCGTCGAGGCGACGAGCTCGTGATGCGCGAGGCGCCGATCAACGCCACCGCGATCTTTGACGCGCTCGTAAGTATGCCAACCGACTTCATGAAAGAAGGGCGCGAGGACACACCTCCTCAGGACAGGGACAGCCTCTGATGAGCGTTCGCTACCTGCTCGACACCAACATCTGCATCTACGTCGCCAAGATTCTTGTCACCAACAACACTCGGGAATTCTCCCGCGTTCCAGGTCTTCAACTGGAGAACTGGGCAGAAGACCCATCCACTGCTTGAAACTGCGGACAGTGGACAACCGGCCGCCGCGCGAATAGGTTCGAGCCATGACCGAGGACAAGGAAGCCAAGGCAGAGGGATTGGAATCCGCGCCGGCCGAGCGCGCGAGCGCCAATTTCATCGAAGAAATCATTAACGACGACCTGGCCCAGGGAAAGAACGCCGGCCGGGTCCACACGCGCTTTCCGCCCGAGCCCAACGGCTATCTGCACATCGGGCACGCCAAGTCAGTTTGCCTGAATTTTGGCACCGCGACCAAGTACGGCGGCAAGTGCAACTTGCGCTTCGACGACACCAACCCCACCGCCGAGGACTTGGAATACGTAGATTCCATCGCCGAGGATGTCCGCTGGCTGGGCTTTCAGTGGAACGGCGAGGCGCTCTACGCCTCGGACTATTTCGAGAAGATCTACGAGTGCGCGGAGCACCTGATTCGCGAGGGCAAGGCCTATGTCTGCGACCTGACGGCCGAGCAGATCAGCGAATACCGCGGCAACTTCTACAAGCCGGGCAAGGACAGCCCGTTCCGCAATCGCGCGGTGGACGAAAACCTGGATCTCTTCCGCCGCATGCGCGCGGGCGAGTTCGCCGACGGCTCGCGCGTGCTGCGCGCGAAAATAGACATGCAGCACCCGAACCTCAACATGCGCGACCCGCCGCTGTACCGGATCAAGAAGGCGACCCACCACCGCACGGGCGACGCCTGGTGCATCTACCCCATGTACGACTACGCCCATCCCATTTCCGACGCTCTGGAAGGGATCACGCACTCCATCTGCACCTTGGAATTCGAGGATCACCGGCCGCTCTACGACTGGTGCATCCAGAACCTGCCGCTGCCGTACCAGCCGCGCCAGATCGAATTCGCGCGGCTGAATCTGACCTACACGCTGATGAGCAAGCGCAAGCTGCTCCAGCTGGTGAACGAGAAGCTGGTCAGCGGCTGGAACGACCCGCGCATGCCCACCATCTGCGGCCTGCGCCGGCGCGGTTACACGCCCGAGGCCATGCGCCTGTTCGCCGAGCGCATCGGCGTGGCCAAGAACGACAGCACGGTCGACGTCGGGGTGCTGGAATTCGCCATTCGCGAGGATCTGGAAAAGCGCGCGCCCCGAGCCCTGGCCGTGTTGCGCCCGCTCAAGGTCGTCATCGACAACTATCCCGACGGCCAGGTCGACTGGTTCGAAGCGCCCAACCATCCCGACGATCCTGCCATGGGCACGCGCAAGATTCCGTTTTCGAAGGTGGTGTACATCGAGCGAGATGACTTCATGGAGATCCCGGCCAAGAAGTGGTTCCGCCTCTCGCCCGGTGCCGAGATCCGCCTGCGCTACGCGTGCCTTATTCGCTGCACCGACGTGGTCAAGAACGACAAGGGCGAGATCGTCGAGCTGCACTGCACCTGGGATCCGGCCTCGCGCGGCGGCGATGCGCCCGACGGCCGGCGCGTGAAGGGCACCTCGCACTGGGTATCGGCCGCCCACGCCGTGAAGGCCACCGTGCGCCTCTACGACCGCTTGTTCACCGTCGAGAACCCGTCGGGCGGCGACGCCGATTTCCGCGCCTCGCTCAATCCCGCCTCGCTGGAAACCCTGACCGAAGCGCGCATCGAGCCGTCCTTGGCGGCGGCCGCGCCGGGGGCACGCTTTCAATTCGAGCGCCTGGGCTACTTCTGCGCCGACGCGGTCGATTCCAAACCAGGCGCGCCCGTCTTCAACCGGACCGTCCAGCTCAAGGACGGCTGGAGCAAGATCGCCAAGACCGGCAAGTAGCTCTTACGTGGCGCGGCCTCGACTTCGACGATCGATGGGCTAGAAACTCGCCATGCCACACACCTGGGATCCAGATTCGCTATCGCCGAGCGCCGCGCTAGCGCGTCTCCTCGAGGGCAACCAGCGCTTCTGCGACGGCCGACCCGCTTCGGCGGCACGCGCCTTCTCCGCCGACCTGGCCGAGCGGCCACAACGACCCTTTGCCATCGTTCTCGGATGCTCGGACTCGCGTACGCCCGTCGAGATCCTCTTCGATCAGGGATTCGGCGATCTCTTCGTGGTTAGGATAGCCGGCAATGTCGTCGCGCCCTCAGTGGTGGGCTCTATCGAATTCGCGGCCTCGCAATTCGGAACTCGCCTCGTCGTCGTGCTTGGCCACACCCGATGCGGCGCCATCTCGGCCACGACGAAGGCATTGCAAACCGGCGACGGGCCGGCGTCGAAAAACATCCGCTCCATCACCGACCGCATCGCCCCGCACATCGAGGCTGTGGTGCGCGCGAACCCAGCCGTATCCGACCCGGCTCTTCTGCGCGAGCTGATGCGCACCAACATTCGCGCCTCGGTCGATCATCTGCGCCACGGCAGTCGCCTGCTCGAAGAGCTGGTTCTCGCCGGCCGACTGGCCGTCCTGGCCGCGGACTACGAGCTTGAAACCGGCCGCGTGCAGTTCTTCGACGGTATTCCACACTAGCCGTGAAAATTCAGCGTTCGTCCGTCGGCGGCCAGGGCGGCTTCGTGGATGGTTTCGGCCAGCGAGGGGTGAGCATGGATGGTGCGCTGCACGTCCTCGGCACTGGCGCCGAATTCCATGGCCAGCACGGCCTCGGCGATCATCTCCGAGGCCATGGGCGCCATGATGTGGACGCCGAGTATGCGGTCGGTGCGCTTGTCGGCGAGAACCTTGGTCAGGCCCACCGTCTGGCCCATGGCGCGTGCGCGGCCGTTGGCGGAAAGCGGGAAGACGCCGACCTTGTAGTCGCGGGCCGAGGCGCGCAGTTGGCGTTCGGTTTTGCCCACCCAGGCGATCTCGGGCGAGGTGTAGATGACCCACGGGATGGTGTCGTAGTTCACGCGCGACTCTTGGCCGGCGATGCGTTCGACCACCATGATGCCTTCCTCCGAAGCCTTGTGCGCCAGCATTGGTCCGCGCACCACGTCGCCCACGGCGTAGATGTTGGGTAGGTTGGTGCGGCAGAATTCGTCGACGTGGATATAGCCGCGCTCGTCGAGCAGCAGACCCACTTCGTTGACGTCGATGCCCTGCGTGTTGGGCTTGCGCCCCACGGCCACCACCAGCTTCGAGAGCTCGATGCTGTGCTTGCCGTCGCCATTTTCGTAGCTGACCTGCACGCCGTTCTGTCCGATCTTGGCGGCGAGCACGCGCGCACCGAGGCGAATGTCGAGGCCCTGGCGCGACATCTCCTTGAAGGCGGTGTCGGCGATCTGCTCGTCGGCGCCGGGCAGAAAGGTTTCCATGGCTTCGAGCAGGACGACCTGGCTGCCCAGGCGGTGCCACACCGAACCCAGCTCCAGGCCAATCACGCCCGCGCCAATCACGCCAAGTTTCTCCGGCACGGAGGTGAAATCGAGCGCGCCCGAGGAATCGACGACGATCGTGCCGTCGGTGGGAACGTGGTCGATGTCCCGCGGCAGCGATCCCGTGGCGATGAGGATGTGCTTGGCTTCGAGCATTTCGATGGGGCCGCCCCCGAGCGACGTCACCTCGACACGCATGCCTGAGAGCAGGCGGCCGGTGCCGGCGAAGGCGACAACCTTGTTCTTGGCAAAGAGCGTGGTGACGCCCGAGGCGAGCCCGCGCACGATCTTGTTCTTGCGCGCGATCATGGCCGGGACGTCCATGCGTACGTCGCTGGCGGTGATGCCGTGGTCTTTCAGCTCGGCCTTGCAGCGATGGTAATGCTCGGACGATTCCAGCAGTGCCTTGGACGGAATACAACCGACGTTGAGACAGGTGCCGCCGAGCGACTGCTTTCCGTCGGGCCCCACGCCGCCATCAATGCAGGCGACGTTCAAGCCGAGCTGTCCGGCTCGGATCGCAGCGATGTAGCCGGCGGGACCTGCCCCCAAGATCACGAGGTCGAAAGTTTGCGCCATGATCACACCCTCAGGATGAAGCGGGTTGGGTCTTCGATGAGCTCTTTGATCGCGACCAGGAACAGGACCGCCTCGCGTCCGTCGATGATGCGATGATCGTAGGACAGGGCCAGGTACATCATGGGCCGGATCACGACCTTGTCTCCCTCGGCCACGGGACGCGGCTCGATGCGATGCAGGCCCAGGATCGCGCTTTGGGGCGGATTCAGAATGGGCGTCGAGAGCATGGAGCCGAACACGCCGCCGTTGGAGATGGTGAAGGTTCCACCGGTCAATTCGTGGATGCCGAGCTTGCCCTCCTCGCCACGGCTGGTGAACCCAGCGATGGCGCGCTCGATTTCGGCGAGGCTCATGCGGTCGGCGTCGCGCAGGACCGGCACCACCAGTCCGCGCGTGGTGCTGACGGCAACACCGATATCGAAGTAGCCGTGGTAGACCATGTCGTCGCCGTCCAACGAGGCGTTGACCACGGGATAGCGCCGCAGGGCCTCGGCGCAGGCCTTGACGAAGAAGCCCATGATCCCCAGCTTCACGCCGTGCTGGGTCTGAAAGGCATCCTTGTAGTTGCGGCGCAAATCCATCAGCGCTTGCATGTTGATCTCGTTGAAGGTGGTCAGAATCGCGGCGCTACGCTGCGCCTCCAGCATGCGCTCGGCGATGCGGGCGCGCAGGCGGGTCATCCTGGTTCGCGTGGTTGGGCGCAGCGCCAGGGCACCCGATTCCGAGGGCGCGGCAGGCTGGTCGGATATTTCCACGACGGTCGGTGCTTCGCCGATGTTGGCCGCAAGCTGGGGCGAGTGTTCGAGGTGGCGAAGAACGTCTTCCTTGGTGATGCGCCCACGGGGACCAGAGCCCGTGACATCGGCCGGGCTGAGCTTGTGTTCCTCGAACAGGCGGCGCACCGCCGGGGCCAGGCCGTCCATTTCCGCCTCGCCATTCGCGTCTGCCGAGGGCACGCTGGCCGGCGACGTGGGGGCCATGGCCGGCGCGGGCGCGGCGGTCACCGATGCCACGGCGGTCGCGACGGCGGATTTCTTGGCCGGCGCTTGCGCCGTTTTTGGGGCCGCTTTCTTGGGGGCGGCCTGGGCGGCGGCGGGCTTGGGCCTCGCCGTATCGGAAGCATCGATGGTCGTGATGACATCCCCGCGTTTCACGGTTTCGCCCTTCTTGCGCAATTGCGGGCCTACAATGCCCGAGCCGGGCGCGGCGATTTCAAGCACGACCTTGTCGGTCTCGATTTCCGCCAACGCCTCGTCCGCCTTGACTTCGTCGCCAGGCTGTTTGTGCCACGCCACCAGTGTCCCGTCCGCGACGGACTCCGGCAGCTCGTTTACTTTGACCTCGACGATCATCGACCAAGACCTCCTGAAGGGCATCGGACCGGGTAGTCCCGTCGGCCCGGCCACTCTCGTTGGCGGTTACTATAACCCAAGACCGGTCTACTTCCCGGCCGCCGCTGCGACCGGCGCAAACGTGGCGGGCAGGTTCAGCGCCCGTTCGACGAGCTCCTTCTGTCGCTCCAGGTGGCGGTGGTAGTCGCCACCCGAGGGCGCGGCCATGTTGGGACGGCCCGCGTAGAGCAGGGACTGACTTGGCGCCAGCGCGGCCGTCAGGCGATCCCGGACGAAGTACCAAGCGCCTTGGTTCTCCGGCTCTTCCTGTGCCCACACCACCTCGCGCAGCTTGGGATAGCGGGCAAGCTCTGCGGCCACGGCGTCGCTGGGGTAGGGGTAAAGCTGCTCGACGCGGGCAATGGCGACCCCGGCCATCCCCTTTTCGCGGCGGGTCTCCAGAAGGTCGTAGTAGACCTTGCCCGAGCAAAGAACCAGTCGCTCCACGACGTTCGCATCCATGGCCTCGGTCTCGCCGATGACCTCGCGGAAGCGGCCGTCGGCCAATTCGCCAAGCGGTGAAAACGAAGACTTCCGGCGCAGCGTGCTCTTGGGGCTCAAAATGATGAGCGGTTTGCGGTAGGGGCGGATCACTTGCCGGCGTAGGAGATGGAACATCTGGGCCGGCGTGGACGGATGGCAGACCTGGATGTTGTCCTGCGCGGCCATCTGCAAGAAGCGTTCGATGCGCGCCGAGGTGTGTTCCGGCCCCTGTCCTTCGTAGCCGTGAGGCAGCATCAGGGTCAGGCCGCACAAGAGGCGCCATTTCTGTTCGGCGGCGACCATGAACTGATCGATCACCACTTGCGCGCCGTTGGCGAAGTCGCCGAATTGCGCTTCCCAGATGACCAGGGTCTCGGGGCTGGCGGCGGAGAAGCCGTACTCGAACCCCAGGGCCGCTTCTTCCGAAAGGATGGAATTGATGACGGTGAAGCGCGCCTGCTTGTCCGAAATGTGCTGGAGCGGAATGTACTCGTCGCCGTTGCGCTGGTTGAGCAGCACGGCATGGCGGTGAAAGAAGGTTCCGCGGCCGGTGTCTTGTCCGGACAAGCGCACGGGATGTCCCTCGTCGACCAGGCTGGCGTAGGCCATGACCTCGGCGAACCCCCAGTCGACCGGCATGGCGCCCACCGCCATCATGCGCCGATCCTCGACGATCTTGGCCACGCGCGGGTGCAGCTCGAAATCCTCGGGCAGCACATCCAGGCGCGCGCCCAGGCGCCTGAGCTCGGCCAGAGACACGGCGGTGTTCGCCGTCGCGGTCCAATGCATCTTCCGAATTTCGTCGAAGACGCGCGGCTTGCGGTCGGTGAGAGGGCACACGATGCTCATGGCGACTTGCTGCCCGTGCTTGAGCGCCTCCCGGTATTCATGCTCGAGCGCGTCGGCCTGACCGGGCTCGGCCACGCCCTCGCTTTCGAGCCTTTCGGCGTAGCGCTTGGCAACGCTGTCGTGGCCGCGGATCTTCTTGTACATCATGGGCTGGGTGGCGGCCGGCTCGTCGGCCTCGTTGTGGCCGTAGCGACGGTAACAGATGAGGTCGATGATCACGTCCTTCTTGAAGGTCATGCGGTAGTCGACCGCGAGCTGTGCCACGTAGGCCACCGCCTCGGGATCCTCGCCATTAACGTGGAAAATGGGCGCTTGCACCACCTTGCCCACGTCGGTGCAGTAGAGCGTCGAACGCACGTCGAGGGGATGGCTTGTGGTGAAGCCGATGCGGTTGTTGATGACGATGTGGATGGTGCCGCCCGTGGTGTAGCCGCGGGTCTGCGACAAATTGAGGGTCTCGTAGACCACGCCCTGCCCGGCGAAGGAGGCATCTCCGTGCAACAGCACGGCCATCACCTTGCGGCGCTCGCTGTCGTTGCGCTTCTCCTGGCGCGCGCGCACGGAGCCCTCGGTGACTGGGTTGATGATTTCGAGGTGCGAGGGATTGTAGCCGAGCGCCACGTGCATGATGCCTCCGCGCGTGGCGATGTCCGTCGAGTAGCCCTGATGGTATTTGACGTCGCCCGAGACGCCTTTCCAGTCGTGCAGGCCCTCGAATTCCTGGAACAGCTCCTTGGGGGCCTTGCCCATGATGTTGACCAGCACGTTGAGACGCCCGCGATGGGCCATGCCGATGACCATCTCCTGGGTGCCTTGCGCCCCCGAGGTCTGGATGATGGTGTCGAGGGCGGTGATGGTCGATTCTCCACCCTCAAGTGAAAAGCGCTTCTGCCCGGCATAGGCCGTGTGCAGGTAGTGCTCGATGCCCTCGGCGGCGATGAGGCGCGCCAAGAACTGCAGGCGATCGTCGTCGGTGAAGGCGGGCCTGGTGCGCGTGGCCTCCAGGCGCGTCTGCAGCCAGCGCTTCTCCTCGACCTCCGAGATGTGCAGGAATTCGGAACCGATGGAGCCGGTGTAAGTCTCGCGCAACATCTCGACGATTTCGCGCAAGGCCATCTCGGAACGTCCGCCCAGGTTGCCGGTGTGGAAGACGGTGTCCATATCGGCCTCGACCAGGCCGTGAAAGCTGGGGTCGAGGTCGGGAATGTTGGGCTGCGCGCGCAATCGGATGGGGTCGACGCTGGCGCGGAAATGCCCCAACCCGCGATGGGCCTGGATGAGGCGCATGACCGCGATCTGCTTGGCCACCGTGGCCTTGCTTTCGCTTCTGCTGTTGCGGCCGGCGCGCGCGTCTTGCTCGCGGTCGTCAAAAAGGCGACGGATTTGGTCCGCTATGGCCGCGCGCATGGGCGAGTCCGTGCCCTTGAAGGTGGCGAACAGCTGTCGCCATTCCTCGGACACCGAGGTGGGCAGCGTCAAATAGCGTTCGTAGAGATCCTCGATGAATTCCGCATTGCCGGCATAGACCGGCGAGACGGACAGCATTGGATTGGTCATGGTTTTCAGGTCCACAAGCGGAAGAACGGGGAGGCAGCTGCTACCAGCGTCAATAAGATGCCTTCGCGGCGACTCGCGTCTCGTGCAAAAGACGTGATCGTAAGGTTCGCACTCTCGACGGGCGAACGCCAGCAACCGACAAATTCAGTCACCATTCAAAGGGGATGGCATCCAACCGCGTGCCAGTCAACACAGCAGGTCACCCGAATTCCAATGCGTGGCGTCGGTATGGTCCTGTTTTTCAAACGAGTTGGAGGAACCGATGAAGAAGTTGGCATTGTGTTTGGGGATTCTGGCCGGCATGGCCTTGGGAACCGCGAAGGCGGCGGAGCCACCGGCGGGACACGCGATGGCCGGTCACGCCATGGCCGCCAAAGCCGATGAGCAGTCCTGCGGACAGATGATTTCCGGGATGGCACCCATCCCCGCCAAGCTGTCCGAGGGGGCAGCCTCGGTGGCGGATATGATGGAGGCGCATGCGGCGTTGATGGGCAAGGACAAGGACTCCGTCGCCGAGGCCAAGGGCCTGCGTGCGGTGGCCAAGACCCACAAGCAGATCGCCGCAAGTCTTCTCAAGGCCAGCGAGGAGATGAAGAAGGCGGCAAGTTGGCCGGCCGCTCCGCACGATATGGCCAAGATGAGCTCGGATCCCAAGCTGGCCGAGACCAGCAAGAAGGTCATCGAGGTCCACAAGGAAATCATCGCCATGTTCCAAAAGATGGTCGCCGACATGGAGGCCCAGCAGAAGAAGGCGATGGCCAAGTAGCTTCCGTCATCCCGGCCCCGTCGCGCTAGGCGTCGGTGGCCGGGGTTGATTCGAGGGCGCAGCTTCTACTCGGGGCCACAGCCTATTTGCCGGCTTGACGCATGCTGATCCACGTGGTCCGATCAGCCTGCCGCCGATGGACAAAGACTATTTCGCCGACGCCTACTCCCCGCCAGGGAGCGATGTCAACGCTGGCGTGTCCGCTGGCGCTCAAGGCGCGGAGCCGGCGGGGCGTGGTACCAGGCTTACTGCGGCCACGCTCGACGGCCTGCTCATCTCGGTTCCGCTCCTTCCGCTTTTGGCGGTGGGAATCTACTATGGCGTGCGCACCCAGCTCGAGGCTGCCCGGACCGGCATGGGGGAAAAGGTCACCGAGGTTCCCTTCGTGGGTACCTCCGAATTGACCATCCTGCTCGTGGGGGCCGCCGTCATCGGCTTCATCGGTGCCCTGGGGATCGCCATTTACCAGTGGACCTTGATTGCCCGAACCGGGCAGTCGCTGGGGAAGAAATGGACCGACATCCGCATCGAAAGGATCGACGGTAGCCGCCTCACCTTCGGGACCGGCGTGGTCTTGCGCAACTGGGTGCCCAAGGTGATGGGCGCCTTTCCCTACCTTGGGATGCTCTTCCATCTCGTCGACTGTCTCTTCATCTTTCGCGAAGACCGTCGTTGCCTGCACGATCTGATCGCCGGCACCCGCGTCGTTCGCCACCAGCGGTAAACCGTGCAACTCGACAATACCGTCGAAGTGGAAACGCCGGAGCACGTGCGCTTCCGCTTTCACGCGGCCGGTCCCACCCGCCGCGCTTGGGCCTACCTGCTCGATCTGCTGGTGCGCGCGGGCATCTTGCTCATCGTGGAAATCGTGCTGGTCATGGCCACGGGGCAACACCTGACCTCGGGCAAGGCCATCATGAGCAGCGGAACCCTGCTGTCCCTGTTTCTCATCGAGTGGGTCTACTTCGTCGCGTTCGAGGCGGGCTGGAACGGTACGACCCCTGGCAAGCGCGCGCTGAAATTGCGCGTGGTCAAGGTCGGCGGCTATCCGCTCTCCTTCATGGACGCGGTCCTGCGCAACCTTCTGCGCACGGCGGATTTTCTTCCCGTGGGCTATCTGCTTGGGCTCATTGCCATGAGCTGGGATGGCCGCTTCGCCCGCCTGGGCGACCGCGCGGCTGGCACCATGGTGGTGATCGAGGATCCGGTGCGCGTGGCGGCGTCGATCACCTTGGATCCGCCGGCGACGCCCGCCGAGATCGCGGCCTTCCCTCATCACGTCGCGCTGCCTTTGCCCGAGCGCGAGGCCATCGAATTGCTGCTGCGCCGCCGCGATCTCTCGCCGGCCCGGCGATTGGAGCTGGCCGAGATTCTAGCGCCCATCGTGGAGCGCAGGCTGGGCGTGAAATCCGGCGATCCGGTGCGCTTTCTCGCCCTGGTCTACCACCTTGCGGTGGGCTGCGTGACCGCGCAGGGTAGGGCGATTGCTACGACGGGGACCACGCCGTGAACCGCACGCAGGACGAATTCGTGGCCGCGCGCAAGCCCGCCTGGGACGAGCTCGACACCCTGCTGGCCAAGAAGCACCTGCTGCACAAATTGCCCCCCACATCGATCTCGCGCGCCGCCAGCCTGTACCGAGAAATCTGCTCCGATCTCATGCGCGCGCGTGCGGCTGGCTACACGCCCGACGTCATCGACCTGCTCGATTCGCTGGCCGCGCGCACGAGCTCGGCCATGTACAGCGCGCCACCCTATCGCCTGGCCGGATTGTGGGAGCTGGTCACGACAGGCTTTCCGTCGAGCGTGCGGCGCAACGCCCGCTTTGTGGCCCTGGCCGCCGCGCTTTTCGTGTTGCCCGGACTGCTCGGTTTCGCCGGCGCGCTTCGTTCGCGCGGGTTCGCCATCCAGATCATGTCCGAGTCCATGGTGGCGCAGATGGAGAAGTCCTACAGCGAGCTCGGCCACGGCCGTGAAGAAGGCGCCGATAGCATGATGGCCAGCTTCTACGTGTACAACAACATCGGTATCGCCTTTCGCTGCTTTGCCACCGGGATCCTGTTCGGCCTGGGCAGCATGTTCTTTCTCGTCTTCAACGGGCTCAGCATCGGCGTGGTGGCCGGGGCCGTCACGGCGGCTGGGCACGGGCGAAACCTGTTCACCTTCATTGCCGGGCACGGCGCCTTCGAGCTGACCGCCATCGTGATCTCCGGCGCCGCGGGCATGGCCATGGGCTACGCCCTCGTCAACACCGGGCAACGCTCGCGTTGGGCCTCGCTGCGCGCCCAGGCCGGGGATCTCTTTCGCATGATCATGGGCGCGGCACTCATGCTGCTGGTTGCGGCGTTCATCGAGGGCTTCTGGTCCCCGTCGTCCATCTTGCCACCGGTTAAGTGGGGCGCGGCCGTGCTGTTGCACATCCTGGTGCTCGCCTACCTTTTGTTCGCAGGCCGGTCGAAGTCACAAGGGAGCAGAACTTGAATCTGCTCGAAGCGCGGGTTGCGCTGCGGCCGCGGGCCATGTCGGACGTCCTCGATCTGGCTGGTCCCTTCTGCATCGTGAACCGGCGTTTGATGGTGCCGCTGGCCATGCTGGTGACGGCCGTCGGCGGCCTTGTCAGTGCGCTTTGCCGTCTGAGGTTTGGTTGGTCGTGGTCGTCGGTGTGGCTGGTGGTGACGGGGTATCTCTTGCTGTCGAGTGGGGTCTACACGCAGGCCGCCGGCGAGTTGCTTTTCCGCGAGGCCCACGAGGTCCGAGTGGCGGCCGTGCTCGGCCGATTCGCGCGCCAATTCTTCCCATACCTTCTCGCCAGGGTCATGCACCTCTTCGTGCTGGGGCTATGCGCGGCGGTCTTCGTGCCCTTGCCCGTCTTCGCCTCGCGGTTGTTTTTCGTCAGTGAGGCCGTCCTGCTGGAATCGGGCACGGCGTCCGGCAGTCTGGCGCGCAGCAGTCGCCTGGTGCTGTTTCGCAGCCTGCCCTGTCTAGGACTGGCGTTGGCCAGTCTGTGCGCGCCCTTCCTGTTCGCCATGGCGGCCGATGTGATCGGCAACGCCCTGGTCGAAATGGTGTTCCAAATGGGCGAGCCGGTGGGGTCGCTGTTCTCGGATGGCGGCTCAGCCTACGCGGTAGCAGGCGCGCTGCTCTCGGCGCCCTTCGTGGCCAGCGCCAGCTTCCTTGGCTACATCGACATGCGCACGCGCAAGGAGGGGTGGGACATCCAGTTGCGCTTCATGGCCTTGGCCGATACCGAGACGAAAAACCGGAGAATCGCCTCGTGAACCGGCGCGCTCTCGTCGCTGCTTGCGCCCTCTTGCTCCTGTCCGGCGCGGCGCTTGCCGCCGAGCCCGCAGCCAAAGCCCAGGCCTTGCCCTTGCCAGAGCCCGCGCAAGCCGTGCACGATGTCTTTGCCTCGCAACACTTTCAATTCTGTCATGAGCCGAGCTATCCCCTGACCCCGGCCGAGAAAGCGTGGTGCGATCTTGGCGCGGGCGACAGCACGCAGGACTGCCCCAAGCTGCGCGAGGCGTGCAAGAACGACGCGCTGGCCAAGCAGATCGAGCTGCGCGAGCCCATATCCTTTCATCTGCCGGAGTTGGGCCTGCCAGTTCGTCTGCTCTTGTGGATCTTGCTCGGGCTTGGCGTGGCCATGCTGGTGTTCGCGCTGGTCCGTCACTTCCTCGACCACCAAGCCAAGGACGATGTGGTGGGGACGCAAGCGCCGGACTCGGCCGAGGAAGAGCGTGCCGCCGCGCTTGCCCGCCAGGTCGAAACCGACGTGCAGCGCCTCCTCGAACGTGCGCGGGCCGAAGCGATGGTTGGTGATTTCCGCGCCGCCATCGGTAGCGCCTACGCCGCGCTTTTGCGCCGACTGGAGGGCGCCGGTCTGGTTCACATCGAGCCAGATCAGACCAACGGCGACTACGTGCGCAGGGTCAAGAGCGAGCGGCCGGCCATTGCCAGGCAGATGGCGGAGGTAGTCGATGCCGTTGAGTCGGTGCAGTTCGGCCGACAGACCGTCACGCGCGAGAGATTCGACGGGGTGTGGGTTCGCGTGACCGGACTTTTGGCCGAGCGCATGGGCGTGGTGCTGGTGTTGGCTGGGCTGCTCATGCTCGGTGCCGCTTGCGGGCAGCCGCGCGCAGAATGGGAATTTTCCCCCTCGGGGCGCGCGGGCGTCATCGAGTATCTCGGCAAGCGCGGTTTCAAGGTACACGAGCGTCTGCTTTCCGTCGCCAAGATCAACGACAACAAATCCAACGACGACAAGGCCGCCGGCTCCAAGGCCGAGCAGCTCATTCTGCTGCCCGGCGCACAGCTCGGCGACGAGGAGTGGAAAGCGGTCAGGGCTTGGATCGTGGTGGGCCATCACGCGCTTGTCGTTGCGGGCGGCCGGCGCGAGTTGCCGGATTGGATCGGCCAGCACATCGTCGAGAAGCAGACCGCGCGTCCCGAGCCCGTGGCACTCGGCGACGTCGAGGTCAAACGCTGGGGCGCGTTGCGCGTTCGTGTTCCCGAGGCCAACTACCTCGAGGGCAAGCCGGGCAGCCGAACCTTGTTGACCCGAAAGCAATCGCCCTATGCCGCCGAACGCTGGCTCGGCCGTGTCGATACCGATGACGAAGATAGCGAGAGCAACCGTGTGCTCGTGCTGGCCGACGATTTTCTCTTTCGCAATGCCAGCCTGCTCGTTGCTGACAACGCGGCTCTGCTCGACGATCTTTTGCGCGACGGCGAAACCAGCGTGGAGTTGGCGGGCGATCTGACCGGTCTCGTGTCGTCGAGTCCCGTCGAGTCCGTGCGGCGCGGACGGCTGGGGCCGGCGATGCTTCAACTCATGGCCTTCTTGTTGGTGTTCTTCATTGGCAAGGGCGCGCGCTTCGGCCGGCCCACGCGCAGCGGACGGACGCATCGCCGGGAATTCGCCGAGCACGTGCGGGCGCTCGGCCTGCACTATGCGCGGGCACACGGCGAGCGCCTGGCCTTGGGATTCATGGGTACCTACGCCAGCGAGCGCCTGCGCGAACGCTGTGGGTTGCGCGTGGATCGCAGTCTTTCGAGGCTGGCCGAGGCCGTGGCCACGCGCACCGGCCGTCCGGTCGGGGAGGTGATGCGTCTCTTGCTCGAAGCGCGGGACGCGGGCAAGGGCGTGCCGGCGGAAAAGGACGCGCGCGATTTGGAAACCGTGAGCGAGCTTTGCAAGCTGCTCGAACAAACAGGAGGAACCGGTGGACACAGGCCAATTCCAGGCAACATTTAACACCATCCGCGGCGAGGTCGAGCGGGCGCTGGTCGGGCAAACCGATCTGGTCGAGCACGCTCTCATCGCCTTGCTTGCGCGCGGTCACGTCTTGCTCGAAGGCGCGCCGGGCCTGGGCAAAACCCTGCTCGTGCGCGTGCTGGGCCAAGTGCTGGCGTGCGACTACCGCCGCATCCAGTTCACGCCCGACCTCATGCCGTCGGACGTGATCGGGGGCAACGTTTTCAATCAACAGAAGGGCGTCTTTGATTTCCTCAAGGGTCCCGTGTTTACACAGCTCTTGCTGGCCGACGAAATCAACCGGGCGCCGGCCAAGACCCAGTCGGCGTTGCTCGAAGCCATGCAAGAGCGCCAGGTCACCGTCGACGGTGTCACGCGTCCCTTGCCCGAGCCGTTCCTGGTCATGGCCACGCAGAATCCCATCGAATCGCAAGGCACCTATCCCTTGCCCGAGGCGCAGCTTGATCGCTTCATGTTCAAGCTCAGCGTGCTCGCGCCTTCGCACGACGTGGAAACCGCGATCCTGCGCAACCACTTGGCCGGTTTCGACGCCCAGGCGCTGGAGCGCCTGAACTTGACCCGCGTGATCACGCCCGCGGCGCTGCTCGACATGCAGGCGCACGCGCGCCGCCTGCGCGTGGACGAGGGCATCGTTTCGTACATCGCGGACATCGTTTGCCGCACGCGCGGGCATCGTTCGCTCTACTACGGGGCCTCGCCGCGCGCCTCCATCGCGCTTTTGCACGGCGCCCAGGCGCGGGCGGCCAGCCGTGGGCGCGACTTCGTCATTCCCGACGACGTGAAGGCCCTGGCCCCGGCGGTGTTGCGCCACCGGGTGGGCTTGCAGCCCGATGCCGAAATCGAAGGCATGTCCACCGAGGACTGCGTGTCCGAAATCCTGCGCGATGTACGCGTGCCCGAGACCATCGCTGCCTAGCCCGCACTACGCACCATGATTTTGTCTCCGACGAGCCTTAAGAAGCAATCCCTGGTCAGTCCCTTGGAGACTGGCCGGCTAGGTCCATTGTCATGGGAACCCTGGGAGGGTTTGCTCTGCACTCGGCACCTGCCACCCACCCTGCCACACCCTCGCTGCGCTCGGCCTCGCCAAACCCTCCCGCGACGCTCCCCCCTTCGGGGACTTCGGGACCTGCACCTCCCCCACCGCCCCCGCTCGCTGCGCTCGCGCCCTCGCGCTGCCGGCGAGGGCGCGGGCGAAGCCCGAGGGGGGTGGCAGGGTGGGCAGGGAGGTCCCGAGGCCGGCAGGCTCCGCACGCGCCTGTCTAGCCCGCACGACCATCTACTTGGTGCGGCTGGTGAATAAGGCGGGCTAGCCATGCCCTTCGTTCCCTCGCACAGACTCGTGCTGCTGGCGGTGGTGCCGCTGGTTCTTGGCGCCGTGACCGCGCTCGAGCCGAGTCTCGTCTGGCCCATGCTGCTCGCCGACTTGGCCGTCGTTCTGGTCGCGGCCGTCGACGCTTGGCTTGGTCGGCGCGTGCTTGTGCGGGTCGAACGCGAGCCGCCACGCATTTTCTCGGTGGGCAGGTTAAATTTGGTGCGCATGCACCTCTATTCGAACGCGCGACGAGCGTTGGCCGTGCAGGTAAACGACGACTCGGCCGATGGATTGACCATCGAGGGCCTGCCCAAGACGGTGCCAGTACCCAGCACGGGGCATGCGCTGGTCACCTACCACGTGAAGCCGAGCCGCCGCGGTCTCTATGAGCTTGGCGATCACCACCTGCGCTGGGCCACGCCGCTCGGTCTGTGGCAACGCCAGATCCGGATTGCCTCGCGCCACCCGGTGCGCGTGTATCCCGACGTGCAGGCCGTGCGCACCTACGAAATGCTGGCGCGGCAGAGCCTGGAAAACCGCATGGTGCGCACCGTGCGCCTGCGTGGTGGCGAGAACGAATTCGAAGCCCTGCGCGACTACCAGCGCGATGACGACTACCGCGCCATCGACTGGAAGGCGACCGCGCGCCGGCAGAAGCTCATCACGCGCGAATACCAGCAAGAGCGCAACCAGGCGGTGCTGTGCATGCTCGACTGCGGTCGCCTCATGACCGCCGAGACGCAGGGCTTGTCGCAGCTCGACCACGCCCTCAATGCCGTGTTGATGTTGTCGCACGTGGCGACCCGGGCTGGCGATCAAGTCGGCCTGCTCGCCTTCGACGCTCGCATCCGCGCCTTTCTGCCGCCGCAGGGTGGTCGTCGGGCGGCGCAGCGGGTGGTGGCTGCCTCGTACGACATCCATGCGCAAATCATCGAGACGGATTTCGAGGCCGCCTACGGCTACCTCTCGCAGCGCCTGCGCAAACGCTCCCTGGTCGTGCTCTTCACCGAGGTCATCGACGAGGTGTCGGCAAAATCCGTGGTACGCACCGTGCGCAGCCTGGGCCCGCGCCACCTTGCCTTGTGCGTGCTCTTTCGCGACGAGACCCTCGACGCCATGGTGGAACCGCATCGATCGCAAGGTGAAATGAAGGCCGCGGATCTCTATCAACGCGCGGCCGCCGCGGAGGCGATCCTATGGCGAGATCGCCTGGTGCGCGACCTGCAAGAAGCAGGTGCGCTGGTCATGCACGTGTCCCCGCGCAAGCTGACCCCGACGCTTATAAACCGCTACCTGCACATCAAGGCACAGCGGCTGCTGTAGGCCATAGCGCAGGCTTCACCCGCAAACCAAGGTTCCAGGCAGTTCTCTGAACAAGACCAGATCTAATACAGGTACATCAAACGAACGCGGACGCTGGGTATATACCAGAAGCTGTACATGTAATTGTTCCACACAGGAACGTTGACATCGCTTGCCTGAAACTGCGCTCGCGCATAGCCAAACACGGCCTTGATGAAGAGCTGTCCCGTCAAGAGATATTGAAGCGCGGCGAAGCACTGCAGTTGAGAGACGTAATCGTTGGCGCTGTTGGGGTCCGTGCGATACTTGTCCGTCTGCTGCGTCCAGTTGGCGCCTACGCCCGCCAGCCACCCCTCAGCCAACCGCAGATTGGCGAATCCACCCACGCTCTTGGTCGTGTACGAATTCTCTGGAATCTCCGTCGCCAGGGAGTTCGTGTAGGACTGACTGCCGATCGCCGCATTCAGGCCGAATTCGAGGGTGGGATCGAGGACGAACTGCACGGAAGCGCCGACGCCTTTCTGGATGAGCTCTACCACTGAATCCTTCTTCGTCGCCGAGGTGTCATTAATTTCCTGCATCACAGGCGTGATCTTCTGGTATTCGCCGCCAATCTTGAGCTTGAACCAACCGATGTCGAAGATCGCGGTCGGGCGACCGCCGTAGTAGGTGGCGGCAGAGCCGCCCGTAGCATTGAGTTTTTGGTAGTCGTCGGCGCCCAGCTTGGCGAGAAGCTCGAAGCGCAGG
>OBLT010000195.1_pt1 | contig 45997 bp, 34 predicted proteins | sample 1518721 | NCBI WGS metagenome assembly OBLT01 (sample SAMEA3539307, study PRJEB22396) | soil metagenome | biome: tundra; feature: field; material: soil | place: USA | collected 2010-05 | depth 0.15 m | reverse complement strand
GCGTTGTTCACCGTCTCCAGCGTCGAATCGAGCGTATAGGAGACGCGGTCTGCGGACATAGAGCGAACGGTTCCTGAGTCGGCCTTCGCCTCGCTTGCGACGTTGACGCCGAGCTCATCGTGCTGGCCCGAATGCGTTGGACGGGCGAATGGAGAGTTTGCCTGTAGGGCTCGCAAAAGTCAACGCGATACCCTGGGTTTTCCTTCCGCCGACAAAGCGGCCACATTTCATTGTGCACTCGCGTTGCGCACCGCGGCGAAGAAACGCCTTAGCTTGGCCGTATCCAGCTTGCCCTCGGTTCGCACGCCGGAACACACATCGAGCCCGAACGGGCCCACCTCTTCAATTCCCTGGCCTACATTCTCCGGCGTGAGCCCTCCAGCCAGAAACAACGGGATGCCGATGCGTTCCCGGATCGCACGACTGAGGGTCCAATCATGAGTTCTGCCCGTACCGCCTAATTCCTTGACGGCGAGCTTCTGGTTGCCGGAATCGAGCAGGATGGCATCCACATGCGGCGCCACCCGCGCGGCCTCCTCGAAAGACTCAGGACGGGTCACGTGGACGACCTGCACAACCGAAATTCCAGGCAAAGCATCCTTCAAATCGCGATGATTGCCGACGGTGAGATGATCACAGATCTGGATCGTATTCGTCCGGCAGAAGCGCTGTTGCTCGACGATGTCGACAACTCTTTCCCGCGAGGTCAGCAGAAATGTCCCGATAGCAGGCGGCACAGTCGCGGCAATCTCTGCGATACGCTCATCGCTGATGACGCCCGGCCCGCTCGGCATGTTTGAAACCAGGCCCAGCGCCGATGCTCCGCACTCGATGGCCAGAGCCGCTTCGTCAACACTGCCGATGCAGCAGATTTTTACTCGTGGCGTGCGTGTCGGTTTCATGGGATTTCCCGTGTGATCCTTGATTCCTGTGGTAAAAGCGTTTAACCACAGAGGACACAGAGGAACACAGGGTAGAACAAAACCTAGTCAGAATCTACTCGCCGTAAGGAACCCAGATATTCTTCACCTGGGTTGCGTGCTCAAGAAACCAGCGGCCCTCGGCCAGTTTCGGGTTGAACCAGTTGATGGCGCGGCCCTCGTTCGTCCAAACCTGCTTCAGATTGCCAATCGACATCGCCTTGGCTGCCGCGGCGCTGGCTTCATCGCCAAAGCACCAGATGGCATCGACGTCGTCGTGTTCGGCGAGCGTCTTCAGGAGCTGCGACGCGTATCCCGTCACAATATTCAGCGCGCCATCGGGCAGATCGCTGGTGTCGAAAAGCTGATAAAGATCGCCCGTGATCAGTGGATAAGCTTCCGACGGAACTGCAATCACCGTGTTTCCAACCGCGAGAGCGGGCATCACGAGAGAAAGAAAACCGAGTAGCGGTGCTTCTCGGGGGCAGATTACGCCTATCGTCCCAATCGCCTCGTTCATCGCGATCGCGACATTGCGGAACGGTGGATTGTGTACAGCGCCGTCAAACTTATCGGCCCAAGCCGCATACGAGAAGATGCGCTCGATACTGAGATCCACTTCCGCCACAGCCTGCTTTTCGCCAACCACGGCGGAGAGGCGATGCGCAACTTCATCGCGCCGCTGGGAAAGATTTTCCGCGCAGTAGTAAAGAACCTGGGCGCGATTATGTGCGGTAGCTCTTGCCCACGATGCGGCCTTGAGCGCCGCTTCGACTGCGTTGCGAATGTCCTTGCGATTGCCGAGCGGAGCCTCACCCAGCAATCGTCCGTCAGCCGCGCGCACTTCCATGCTGTAGCCCGAGTCGGGACGCGCCTGCTTGCCGCCGATGTAGAGCTTTACGGTGCGATCAATCGCCGGGATGTCGGTGCCTGAGGCGGTGGAGTCCTCTTCCGATTCCGATTCAGGCAACGCGGGCGTCGTCTCCGCAGGAAGCATCGGAGCGTCCTTGAACCAGGCCAATTCCATATACTCCAGCAGGCCCTCGCGTCCGCCCTCGCGTCCGTAACCGCTCTCGCGGTAGCCGCCAAAGCCACAGGCAGCGTCGAACAGGTTCGTGCAGTTTACCCAGATCACTCCTGCTTTAAGTTGCGCCGCAACATGCAGGGCAACGGTGATGCTCTCGCTCCAGACGCAAGCGGCCAAACCATAAACCGTATTGTTCGCCAACTCCACCGCTTCCGCGGGCGTGCGGAAGGTCATCGCCGCCAGCACCGGTCCGAAGATTTCCTGCTGGGCAACAATCGAGGTCGGATGCACATTGCTCAGCAGCGTCGGTGGATAGTAGAAGCCGCGAGCCGGCAACGTGACTTGCGGCTGCCAGCAGATCGCGCCGTCGGCTACGCCTTGGGCGACTAATTTTCGTATGCGATCAAGTTGCACCTTCGCAATGATCGCGCCAATGTCAATCGCCTTGTCCAGCGGCGCTCCGATGCGCAGCGTGCTCATACGATCCTGAATTTTTGCGATAAGAGCTTCGGCAATGCTCTCCTGCATCAGCAGACGCGAGCCCGCGCAACACACCTGCCCCTGATTGAACCAGATGCCGTCGACCAGGCCTTCCACCGTGCTATCGAGGTCGGCGTCTTCAAAGACGATGAATGGGGACTTTCCGCCGAGCTCCAGCGAAAGACGTTTGTGGCTCGTAGCCGTGGCTGCACGAATCGCGCGTCCGACCTCGGTCGATCCGGTGAAGGCGATCTTATCCACGCCCGGATGCTTGACCAGCGCTTCGCCGGTTGCGCCGTCTCCGGTGACGATGTTCACGACACCAGCAGGCAAGCCAGCTTCCTGGCAAATTTCGGCAAAGACGAGCGCCGTCAGCGGCGTGAATTCCGCCGGCTTCAATACCACCGTGTTTCCTGTCGCCAGAGCCGGCGCAATCTTCCACGCCAGCATCAGCAGCGGAAAATTCCACGGAATAATTTGACCGACAACTCCGCAAGCCACGTACTCGGGAAATTCCTGCTCCAGAAGCTGCGCCCAGCCCGCATGGTGATAGAAATGTCGCGCGACCAGCGGAATATCAATGTCGCGACTCTCGCGGATAGGCTTCCCGTTGTCCATCGTCTCCAGCACCGCCAGCAGCCGCGAATGCTTCTGCACCAGGCGCGCGATGGCATAAAGATAGCGTGCGCGGGCGTGCGGAGTGAGCGCCCGCCATCCAGAAGACGCGGCCCGCGCGGCTTTGACCGCGGCGTCAACATCAGCCGCCGACCCTTGCGCAACCGACGCGAGTTTCTCGCCGTTCGAAGGATCGACAGTGTCGAAGTATTCGCCCGCAGCGGGCGCTTGCCATCCGCCGCCAATGAAATGTTGGAGGCGGTGGCCATGACGCCCCAGCCACGCCACCGCTTCTTTCGAATCTTCCGGAGCGGGGCCGTATTCCATGCTGACGAATTTTTCGGCAATGCTCATTCGCGTTTGCTCGATTCCTATAGCCTACTAAGACAAAACCCTGAACCACCAAGGACGCGAAGTATCACGAAGGTTCTTTGTCTCAGGCTCCCTTCGTGGACCTTCGTGGCCGTTGTGGTTAACGCTTTCGCATATTGGCTCATGCCATCGGATGCCGATACTCCGCCGAATAACGCCCAGTCGCCTGATGTTCCAGTTGCCGCTCGATATCGCCCAGCAGCCCACTGGCGCCGAAGCGAAACATTTCCGCCCGCAGCCACGACGGGCCCAGCTCCTCTTTGATCATTGCCAGCCAGTCGATCGACTGCTTCGCCGTGCGAATGCCTCCCGCGGGCTTGAAGCCTACCGCCATCCCAGTTTGCTGCGCGTATTCTCGGATCGCGCGACTCATCACCAAACCGACCGGCAAGGTCGCGTTCGTCGGCTCTTTGCCCGTCGAAGTCTTGATGAAGTCAGCCCCCGCCATCATCGCCACCACACTCGCGCGCGCCACATTACGCAACGTAAGCAGGTCGCCGGTCCCGAGGATCACCTTCATGTGCGCCGATCCGCAGGCTTGTTTGAAAGCCGCCACCTCGTCGTAGAGCGCCTGCCAGCGTCCGCCGAAAACATGTGCTCGCGTGATGACGACGTCGATCTCATGCGCGCCAGCCTCCACCGATCGCCGAATCTCATTGACCCGCTCCGCCAGCGGGGAGAGACCTGCAGGGAAGCCGGTGGACACGGCAGCGACGTGCACCCCGCTGCCTTCGAGCGCCCGCAAAGCCGTTTCCACAAACGTGTGGTAGACGCAGATGGCAGCGACTTTGATTTGCAGTTCCTCGATCCCAAGCTTCTGTTCCAATTCCTGCTGGATGGGGTGCCGGCCCTTGGCGCATAAACGGCGGACGCGCTCGTCAGTGTCATCACCGGAAAGAGTTGTCAGATCCATACAGGTAATCGCGCGCAGAAGCCACGCTGCCTGCCACTCTTTTTTTACTGTTCGGCGCGCGACCTGGGATTGAGCGCGCCGCTCGACCGCGCTGGTATTGACGCGCACTTCGCCGACCCAATCCAAGTTGAGAGGAATACCGGTATTCGGCAGTAGCGGCCGCACGGAGAGGATCGCAATCGCACCGCCGCTGCGGGACTCGCGGCGCACGTCATCTCGACCGCACAGGTCGTGAGGAACGCGGTGTGCGACACTCCGAGAGTCGTTGTGGTCAGCCGGCATTCCGTGCTCTCCGTAGCCTGTTCTTTGCCGTGCAATTGTACGGCAGACGCGACGTAAGATGCATCAGGGAATGCGTGCATCTGTTTTCTATCACCGCTCGTTCTTCCCGAGGTTGTACAAGAGTCTCGCGTTTCACCTTGACACTAGAACCTCGCGCGTCTAGGCTACGGCACGATTCTTACATCCCGCAATTTGCAAGCTGGAGGTTCGTTCTGATCACCATGGGCGGTTGTTTCCGAGTTTGGCAAAGGCTCGCAATTGCCACGCTCTTTTCCGCGTTCTTTGTGACTATGCTGGCGATACCCGCGTTCAGCGCCACCAAGAAAGTCATTTTCGATACCGATCCCGGCACCGACGACGCCATGGCCCTGATGCTGGCGCTGAACTCGCCTGAGTTAGACGTCCGCGCCGTCACCGTCGTGCCTGGCAACGTCACCGCTAAGCAGGGGTTGGAGAATGCGCTGCGCATGATGTCGCTGGCCAACCGCTGCGATATTCCCATCGCCGCCGGAGCCCAACATCCGCTCTTCCAGAAGTTGATCACCGCGGAGTTCTGGCACGGTAAAAATGGGCTGGCCAATATCGAATTACCGCCCAGCAAATGCAAAGTCGATTCCCGCTATGGCCCGGACCTGATCATCGAAATGGTGCATGCCGCGCCGCACGAAATCACGCTGGTCCCAGTCGGCCCGCTCACCAACATCGCGCTCGCCGTGGAGAAAGACCCGTCCATCGTTCCGCTGGTAAAGGAAGTTATCATCATGGGAGGTTCAATCACGGGCGGAAATTCGACCGCCGCTGCCGAAGCCAATATCTACAACGATCCCGAAGCCGCGCAGATTGTTTTCCAGGCCGGCTGGCCGCTGACCATGGTCGGTCTCGATGTGGGCGACAAGACGTTGTTCTCGACGAAGTACGTCGAACAACTCGGACAGAGCCACGGGCCGGTGAATGATTTCATCTACCAGGTGGCGCACTACCTGATTGACCTGGCGGCCAAGTTCGGTTCCGACGGCACGCCGATGTATGATCCGCTCGCGGTCGGCGTGGCCATTGACGCAACGCTGGTGAAAGCGCCAGCGATGCACGTGGATGTCGAGACTCGAGGCGAGTTCACGCGCGGCGAGACGGTTGCCAACCGCCACGGCGCCGTAGAGCGCAACGTGCTGCACGGTGACCGCTACATTATTGAAGGCCTCGACAAAGTCGAGCCCAATGCTAAGGTTTGCGTCGACGTCGACGCCGACCGTTTCCTGCAACTTTTTGTTTCCAGAATTCGCGGCAAGTAGCTCGGGTTTCATATCAGGGTATCGCTTTAGCGATATCGCAAGTGCAAAGATCAGACGCCCCTTTAGGGGCCGCGCCGTCCCAAGGAGAAACGATGTTCACACCCCACACTCTGGGTATTGCACTGTTCATGATGATCACGAGCGCCATCTGCTGGGGCTCCTGGGCCAACACCTACAAGGGCGTCAAGAATTACCGCTTCGAGTTGTTCTACTGGGACTATGCCGTCGGTATTTTTCTGGTCTCGCTGATCCTCGCGTTCACCATGGGAAGCACCGGCAACGACGCGAACAGCTTCCTCAACAACGTGCGTTCCGCTGACACCAACAACATCGTCTCCGTCATGGTCGGAGGCGCCATCTTCAATCTGGCGAACTTGCTGTTGGTGGCGGCGATTGATATGGCCGGACTCGCCATCGCATTTCCCGTCTCCATCGGAATCGCGCTAGTAGTGGGCGTGATTTCCAGTTACGCCATTCAGCCGAAGGGAAATGCCGCGCTCCTCGCCGCCGGCGTCGTTTGCGCTTTCATAGCCGTCGTGCTGGATGGAAAAGCCTACGGCAGTCTGGCCATCGCCGGCCGCTCGGTTTCGAAGAAGAGCATCATCGTCTGCGTGGTCTCTGGCGTTTTGATGGGACTCTGGGCTCCTTTCGTGGCGCGCGCGATGACCAACGGCAACACACTCGGTCCCTACAGCATTGCCGTCTTCCTTACATTGGGTGCGCTGCTCTCGTGCCTGATCTGGAATGTTTATTTCATGAAGAAACCACTGGTCGGTGAGCCCGTGAGTTTCGCGGGCTACTTCAGTGGACCCATGTCTGGCCACGTCCTCGGCCTGCTGGGCGGATTCATCTGGGGCACGGGCATGGTTTTCAATCTCGTCGCCGCCAAATTTACCAGCGTGGCAATTTCCTACGCCATCGGACAATCGGCGCCCATGGTCGCGGCTCTTTGGGGCGTTCTTGTCTGGAAGGAATTTGCCGGCGCGCCTGGCAAAGCCAAGATGTATTTGACCCTGATGTTCGTCTTCTACGGTTTGGGGATCCTGCTAGTGGCAAGGGCCAATGGGTAGACCAAATAGGGTTAGAGTCGCGCCCAATTCTTGTGAACGACAGTCACGATTCGCCCCAGCTTGCTAAGAAAATTAGCGACCACGGCAACTGGGTGCTACTGAAATTGGAAGAAATAAAGTCCAATCGCGACGCCATCGCCGCCAAGTTAGGGACCGAGTCGGCGACCATCAGCAAACGCAAGAAGTGCCGGCGGCGGCCGATAAATCCAGCAAAGCGACTTTCGCCTGCATTTTTGGCTGGGCAGAGCGACCTAGGCCGATGCCTTCGAGATTCGCTGGCCCGGCAGTCTCGTGCGGCGCTTGGAAAATGTTCCTGGCGACTAGGTCGCGAAAATCCGCGAAAGCATAGGCGTTATGAGAAATTGAATTCGCAGCCCAGTCGCCCCAGCGCACAAAAACTCTTGACTTTGCCCATCTAATCCTTTTATATGACCCATCGTTAAAAAAGGGACGCTCCCTGTTTCCAGCCGCCACGGAGTCGAGCCCAAATCGCCACTCGTCTTTGCAGAAAGATGAGTGGAAGCCAAGGTGGGAACTGATGCTGAAACGTAAAGCGCTGCTCGTAGCGGTTCTGTGTTCCGTGTTTTCCCTCTGTCCACTCCTTTACAGCCAGGCGAATGGCAGCCTCTCCGGAACAGTTGCCGATAAAAGCGGCTCCGTCATCGCCGGAGCAACGGTGAAAATCGTCTCGCAGGGCACCGGCACCACGCGCGAAGTGAAGACCGACGGATCGGGCCACTACCAGGCGCCGTTCCTGGCCGTGTCGATTTATACCATCCGAGTGGAGTCCCAGGGTTTTCAGACCACCGAGCAGAAAGACATCCGTCTGCAAGTTGACGAACAGCGCGAGGTGAACTTCTCGCTCAACCCCGCGTCGGTCAGCCAGACTGTGGAAGTTAGTGCCACCGAAGTAGCCGTTGAAACGACAAACCCGACCCTCGGCCAGGTGATCACCGAACAACAAGTGGCCGACCTGCCCTTGAACGGACGCGACTTCGTCCAACTGGCCACCCTGACGCCAGGCGTGACTCAGGAAACCAACCCGAATAGTTTTTTCAACGGCGGCCCCAGCAGTGAGGTTTCCACGCGCGGATCATTCTCGCTGTCGGTCGGCGGATCGCGTGCCAGCAGCACCGATTGGCTCTACGACGGTGTGGACAATAACGAACTGACTGCTGGCGGCATAGCAGTGCTCCCGTCGATTGATGCTATCCAGGAATTTAAAGTTCTCACCTACAACTATTCCGCGGAATGGGGGACCCGCGCGGGCCCAACCGTGCTGGTCACCTCGAAATCCGGATCGAATCAGTTCCACGGATCGCTATTCGAGTTCTTCCGCAACACGTCGCTCGACGCCAAGAGCCATTTCGCAATTTCAAAGGAAAAATTCAATCTGAATCAGTTCGGAGGCTCGCTTGGTGGCGCGATCCAGAAGGACAAGACGTTCTTCTTCGTTGACTATCAGGCAAAACGTCAGCGTCACGGAATCCCGAACGCGGGTGTTGTTCCTACGGTGGCGATGCGCGGCGGGGACTTCACCACTGATCCTTTCGGAAATCCGATAGCGCAAATCTACAACCCATACAGCACAAACGTCGACGGCGGCCCCCGCCAAGCTTTCCAATGCAGTTCGTCGGGCGTCGCAGCTCCCGTAAATGCTGACGGAACGCAGAACCCCACTGTATTCGGCGCATGCAATGTTATTCCGCAGGATTTGATGAGCCCGGTTTCGAAGCAGATTTTTGCCTCGACCGCCTTTTATCCTCTCCCCAACGTCATCGGCGACCCAACCGTTAACTACTCGAGCGTGCCGGTGAGGAAACTCAATGAAGGTGAGTTTGACGTTCGACTGGATCATAATTTTTCGAGCAAGGATTCTGTGTTTGCCCGCTTCAGCTACGATCAGGCAGATTCGTACGTCCCCGGCGGCTCTCCGGGTTTCGCCGAGGCCAACGGGTTTGCCAGCAACCAACTCATCGCCAATCACGGCCGAAACGTAGCGATATCAGAAACGCACATCTTCAACGAGCACAACATCAACCAGTTCACTGCGGGGTTTAATCGGATCTTTAACCACATTAAATCCCAAGGTGACCGTAGCTGTGCGGCAGCAAAGCTTGGGATAACGGGCGCGGACATTAATAGTGCCTGCGGCGATTCTGGAGCTATCTCGCAATCAACTAAGGATTGCGTCAGTTGCGGCATGACTTCGACGTTGGTCGGAGGTGGATTCTGGGCACTTGGTGACCGTGGATTCGCCCCGTTCCAGGGCGGAACGAATGTGTTTTCAATTTCGGATTCATTCGACATGATCCGTGGAAACCACAATATCCGCGTAGGCGGCGGCTTCCGCGCCAATCAGATGAATGTTGAGACCAACGCCTTCCAGGATGGTTTCTTCGTATTTACGAGTTTGTGGACTGCCAACACCGACTTTACAGGCGGCTACAACATGGCCGATTTTGCTTTGGGGACAACCAGTTTGGCCATCCACGATCAGACGTTCAAGGGAGCTACTACTGGCCGTCGCTGGAAGCTGTTTAGACCTTACGTTCAGGACGATTGGCGGGTTACCAATAACCTAACCCTCAACATCGGCGTGGCTTGGGCTCTCGTGACGCCAATCACCGAGGCGCACAATCGCCAGGCTAACTTCAACGTCGCAACAAACACCTATTTGATCCCGGGAGTAAACACCGACGGAAGGGTCGGGATTCAATTGGATAAGTCAGCCGTAGAGCCCCGTATCGGTCTGGCGTGGAAACCGTTTGGGTCGCAGAGTACGGCAATACGGGCCGGCTACGCAATATTCCACGACTCTTCTTGGAACCAGGGGGCCCAGGGTCTTTGGGAAAATCCTCCGTTCTTCGCGGAATCTGACTACTTCGGCTTCACTGCGTCCGGATGTCCCTCGTATCTCACTCCTTCTGGTGGAGTGTCGTTCTGTGGCCAGAGCTTTGGTCAGGCTAATGTCAACGGAAAGACGATGTCCGATGGTTTTCAAGTGATTACGACTCCTCCGGACCCCGCAACTTTCCCTGGTACCGTGCAGACGCAGAATCTGAATTTCAAACAAGGTCAGGTTCAGCAGTTCAACTTGAATATCGAACGACAGATGCCCGGGAATGTTGTGCTGACGGCCGGCTATGCAGGCTCTCGAGCTCATCACATTCTGGTTGACGGTATGAACATGAACGTCGCCCAACCAAGCGCATGCGACCCCGCAAGCAAGAACTATGATCCAACGTATAAGCTCGGCTGTGGCATTGCCACTCCGCCTGCTACACCCGCTGTAGTTGCAGGCAGCATCAGCACTGGGTTGGCTCACTATGACTCGCTTCAGATCAAAGCTGAGACCAAGAGCATGAGACATGGCCTCTACGCGCTCTTTGGCTATACTTATGCCCGTGACTTTGACAGTGGATTCAACGATGGTCTTGGTAGCGGCGCGGGAGTAACTTACTATCCCCTGCCAGGGACTAAGCACGCCGATTGGGCACTGTCTCAAATCAATCTGAATCACCAGTTCACCGCGAGTCTCATCTATGACCTGCCCTTCGGTAAAGGCAAGCAGTTTGGCAGCGGCTGGAGCGCACCTGTGAACACCGCATTCGGAAATTGGCAAGTCACGGTCATCGAAAAGGTGACTTCCGGATTCCCGGTCTTCGTAATCGACAGTGCCAACAACTCCGATGTCAACTTGACGAACAACGGAAATAACTACTCCCGGCCTGACCAGACTTGTAACGCAAAGAGCAGCCATCCAACCATCGGCCAATGGTTTAACATCAATTGTTTCGCTTTTGCGGGGCTTGGTAAACTTGGAAATGCAAATCGCTCTCCCGCTTACGGCCCCGGATTCGTAAACACAGATTTCTCAGCCATCAAAAATCTTGCACTTGGCGAGAGAATGGGTTTGGAGTTCCGAGCTGAGATATTTAATCTCTTCAATCACACCCAGCTAGGGATGCCGGGAGCCGACATAAGCGGGGGCAGCAGCTTTGGAGCAATCAACAGCACCGTCAATAACCCGCGTCTAGTGCAGTTCGCCTTGAAGCTCAAGTTCTAGGCCCGCTTGGATGATGGTTTAATTCAGGCAGACTGAGTATTCTCAGTCTGCCTTTCACTTTGTTCTCCAACTATCCGAGGCCCCGTGCGCCACCATCTTGCTAAGTCTGCTCTGATTGCACTTTTTACGCTCCTGCTCGCCATCGCCGCCTCGGCCCAGAAAATCAAAGTTATCGTAGATCAGGACGCCCGCGGCCCCGGCACCAGCGACCAGCAAGCGCTGCTCGTCTTCCTGCAGTCGGAGAAGTTCGACGTGCTCGGCATCACCACCGTCAGTGGCGATCAGTGGGTGAAAGAAGAGACGCTGCACACCCTCCGCATGCTGGAGATTGCCGGGCGTACCGACGTTCCCGTCATCCAGGGCGCCGAGTTTCCGCTGCTCAACAGCAAAGAAGAGACCGAGCGCTGGGAAGCCCTCTACGGCAAGCTGGAATACAAGGGATGCTGGACCGAACACTTTCAGGCGAAGCGCTCCACCATCTACGACGAGCCCTACCATGCGCCCGACGTTGTGCCTCCCATGTCTGAAGGCGAGCCGCACATACACGCGCAGCCCGGCACCGCCGCTGAGTTCATCGTGCAGATGGTGCACAAGTATCCCGGAGAAGTCGTGCTGTGGGCGGGCGGTCCGCTGACGAATTATGCGCTGGCGCTCAAGCTCGACCCATCGGTTGCGACGCTCGCGAAAGAGTTTGTCATGATGGGTGGAGGACTCTACGCCAACATGGGTGCGATCGATCCCGGAGCCCTCGATGCCCGCCGCGAATTTAACTGGTGGTTTGACGCGGAAGCGACGCGCATCGTCCTGCGCGCGCCCTGGAAGAAAGTGACCATCACTCCCATCGATATCTCGGTCAAAACGCGCTATACGACCGAGATGAAAGCTACCATCACCAAGGCGGGCACTCCGGTGACCGAGTATCTGGAAAAGTATTCGCTGCCCGGTTACATGTGGGACGAAATCGCCGGCGCCGCGCTCATCGATCCCTCGATTATCACCGGCCAGAAGCAGCTCTACATGGATATCGACGTCGATCACGGCGCCAGCTACGGCAAGACAATCTTCTGGAACTCGACCGCGCAGGTGCCTCCGTACCTGCGGCTCGCCAATGTCCAGTTCGACATCGATGCCGAGAAGTTCTACAAGATCTACATAGACTTGATGACACGCCCCGCCCGAAAGTAGTGGAGCGACGGGCGTCCCCGCCCGTCCACGGCATAACTGAAATGCCTGCCAATCCAGCCCCGGAGGGGCAAACCAGCTTAGCCCAGCGCTTCAGCGCTGGGGAAAGGGAACCAATGATTCAAGTCCCGGAGGGACGACCCAGTTCTCACGCCCGCCCTATAGCCATGGTCCTGCTCCTCCTGCTCGTGACCGGCTTCGCCCCAGCCCAGCCGCGCCGCAAGGTCATCATCAATGAGGACTGCTCCGGCCCCGGAGGCAGCAACCTGCAAACCCTCCTTGTGATGATCCAGTCTCCGCAAGTCGAAGTACTGGGAATCACGGTAGTCAGCGGCGACCAGTGGCGCGACGAAGAGGTAGCGCATACGCTGCGTCTGCTCGAAATCATTGGACGCACCGACATTCCCGTAGTGCCCGGCGCGTCGTTTCCGCTCGTTCGTCGCCGCGAGGAGGCGCAGCAGTGGCAGCAGCGCTACGGCAAAGTCGCCTACGCCGGCGCATGGGATGATCGTTGGTGGCACGAGCCCTTCGTCGTGCCCACGCTGCCGGAAGGCCAGCCTACAACGAAGCCCGCCAACGAAGATGCCGCCCATTTTCTGATTCGCATGGTGCACAAGTATCCCCACGAGGTCACGATCTACGAAGGCGGTCCCATGACCAACCTCGCGCTCGCCATCTCACTTGATCCGCAATTTCCGGAACTGGCCGAGGAGCTGGTCTTCATGGGCGGAAGCCTCGGTCCGCAAACCGACAACGCCGAGTTCGTCAACAATCCGCGTCACGAATTTAATTTTTGGTTTGATCCCGACGCGGCGCACGTGGTGTTGCGCGCGCCGTGGAAGAAGATCGTCTGCACGCCCACCGACATCTCGGTGAAAACGAGCCTGACGCCCGCCATGATCCAGGAAATCGACAAGGCCGGAACTCCGCTGGCGCACTACGTGGCTCGCTTCTTCCAGAACTTTCCCGGCGCCGATATCATGTGGGACGAGCTCGCAGCGGCGGCGTGGATCGATCCGTCCATCATCACAAAGAAAGAAACGCGCTACATGAGCGTCGATCTTGACCGGGGAGCCGGATACGGCAACACGCTGACTTGGTCGGAGAAAGACAAACCGGCACGGACGGTGCAGCCGGTCGAGATCCAGGTTGACCTCGACAAAGAAAAGTTTTATCGAATGTTCGTGAGCCTGATGAGCGCCGCAACGCCGGCCCGCTGACCGGGTGAGAACTGCGCTTCAAGGCTGCGGCGGCGAGACGGAGTTCTGGTTCCGAAGCGCGATCACAAACTGCTGAATCTCGCGCCGCTTACGCTCGTGATGTTCTTTTGCTGTCTTCGCGATACGGTCGTGGAGTTGAAGTTCTTGTTGAGCTTTGACTTTGTCCCCGGTTCGCAGATAAGCCTGCGCCAATCGATAGTGCGCCACTTCGAGCGTCTCATCGAGCTCCGAACTGACTTCGATCGCTTTTTGATAGGCAGAAATGGCCCGCGGAAAATCCGCACCCTGCGAGTAGACAATCCCCAGTTGCAGATACGCGGCACCGAGCTTCGGATCAAGACGCACCGCCCTCTGCAGCAGGGATTCGACAGGCGTTGAACGATCTTTGTTACCGTCGGCGTTCCTCTCAACGTTCCTGTCGACGGAACCCGCCGGCTGTTTCCAAAGAGCGACGGCGTAATAGTAGTTCGCGAGCGCATTGTCCGGTTGCAACTGCGCGAATCGCTTCAACCTCTCCAGCGATCCTTCCGACGGAGTGGCCTCCACACTTTGCATTCTCCCTAGAAAAAGGTACGGAGTCGGATTGTCGGGAGCGAGATCGGACGCTTTCGCGAGACACTGTGCAGCATGATCGTAGGAACCGCGTGCGTGCCACGCTACACCGAGCGCGATCAGCATCCGCACGGACGTTGGAAACAGGCGTGTGCCATTGGTGAAAACTTCCGCGGCCGGTTCAAGTGCGCGATGGGTCAGAAGTTCCGTTCCCCAATCGAACAGGTTCGGCTCGCTCGGGTCAAGTTCCGCCGCGCGCTGGTACTCGCGCACCGCTTCCAGTGGTTTGCCTAGCTTCTCCTCGGCATCGGCCAGCGCGTGATGAGATTCTGGATCGTTGGGGTTAAGCAGGGAAGCCCGCTCGAGGAAGGGTGCTGCTTCAGCGGCCTTTTCATGAGCGGCGAGGAATTCTCCCAGCCGCCGATTCGCCTCAGAGTTTTCCGGCTCGCGTGCCACCGCGTCGCGTAAAGATGTTTCTGTCGCGGCAGATATCGCCGCCCTGGAACTCGCGGCCGAGTCCTTACTCAATGAGGCCGTCGCCTTGGCCAGCGCTTCGGTGGTTCGCAGTATTGTGTCGGAACCGTGTCCACCGGAACTTGTGGCTTGGGTCACGCCCGCCACCGTGAATTGAGGCTCATCAAAAAACTCGGGTGCTTGTGTGGGTTTTCCTGCCGCGGGCGTTCGTGGACGAGCGCCTGGCAGTTCAGAGGTTCTTGTGGACGCGAGAAAAAGATCAATCTCTACCGTTTCTTTCTGCCTGAGGTTCCCGGGGCCGATGGTTGCGCCGTCGTAACCAACCATTTCTGCGCGAAGAGTGTACTGGCCCGCTCGAATCGCCGCAAAGCGATAGTGTCCTTCGGAATCTGTGTGTGTGACCTGGATGGGCGGGCCGACGGTCTCGTCTTGTCCTAAGGACCCGAGTATCAAGACCACGGTCGCGTTCGCCACCGGCCTGCGCGTGGAATCGCGCACGTACCCATGCACCACGGCGGTGCCCGTGGAAGGTCGCGACTGGGCTCGAGCCGAAGCGGGAGTTGCCAGCAACGCTAAGACGCAAAGCGCGATGCGAATTCGGATCTGTCCGAAGTGGCTAGCGGTCACGCGGAACGGCTCCTTGAGAAAGTCAAAATGCGGCGGCTCCAAACAAATCGAATCAGCGCTGATCGTCGCTTGTTGCTCGCGCTCGTTGCTGGTCATTCTATTCGCGGCGAACTTCATCTGCAATTCAGGCTATGCTGGGAAAAGACTAGCAGAGTCTCGCGGGTAGGCCTTACAATGGCACGCTTTCCCAGGAGGTGCGCATATGGATTCAAAACCAGAAATCTTTCGCATTAACCGGCGCCAATTTGTAACGTCGTCAGCGGCCGTTTTGGCCATCGGCAGTTTCGCGCACCCGGCGAACGCCCTCGCGTCACTTGCGGGACAACCTTCAGTGCGCGCCCAGTCCGGAAAGTCTGAAGCGGGGATTGGTCGCGGCCCCTACCGCGTCATCATTGACACCGACCCTGGAGTGGACGACGCCCTGGCGCTTTTGCTGGCCATGCGCTCGCCGGAGCTGAAGATTGAAGCCATCACTCCAGTTGCAGGAAATGTGCCGCTCGACCTGACGCTGCCGAACGCTTTGCGCATGGTTGAAATCGCCGGCCGCACCGATATTCCCGTGGCGGCGGGCGCCCGGACTCCGCTGGTGCGCCGCTTGGTGACTGCAGCCTACGCGCATGGCGAGAACGGATTGGGAGGGGCCGTCTTTCCGGAGCCAACTACCAAACCCGTTGCTACGCCGGCTGCCGAGATGATTCGCGAGATCGTGCGCAGGTATCCCGGCGAGGTGACGCTGATTACCATTGGCCCGCTGACCAACGTTGCTACCGCCCTCAATTCCGATCCGGAGCTTGCCGGCTTGGTTCGTGGACTCGTCATGATGGGCGGCTCGCTTTCGGGAGGAAACATCACGCCGGCGGCCGAGTTCAATGTTTACGTGGATCCGGAAGCTGCGCGCATCGTCTTTCAATCTGGAATTCCCGTGACTATGGTTGGCCTCGATGTCACGCGCAAGACGTCTCTAACCGACGAACATGTGCGCACGCTCGAAGCGGCTCAGAACCCGGTCAGTCAGGCCGCGGCGAAGATTGGGCGCAACGCTATCAACCACAATCGCGAGGGCAGATATTTGGTCGGGCCGAACATGCACGACTCTCTGGCAGTTGCCGGATTTCTTGATCCTTCAATTCTGAAATTTCAAGATTATTACGTCGATGTCGAGACCACAGGCGAGCTCACCGCCGGGGAAACCCTCGGCTACAGCCCCGTTGCCGGCGATTTGCGGCGCCGTCCTGGAACGGAGAAAGATGCAGCGGCCACAAACATGCCGATTCGCGGATCGGCCCCAACTCTAGCCAGCACCAAAACGTCGCCCGTGCTGCGCGATATGTTTGTGCCTAACACGAAGGTTGCGGTGGAAGTGGATTCCGCGCGTTTTTTTGAACTGCTCATTGGGCGCTTGTCAGGGAGCAAGTAACATCGTTAAGGGCGGGAAGTCTAACAAGTCAGAGGTGTATGAGATGAAGCTGGGCCGATTCCGGGGTCTTATCACGGTGGCAACTGTAGTTTTAATGTCATGTGTTGTGTGTCAAAGCCAAGACAAGCGCAAGATCATCATCGATCAGGACGCGGCCGGACCTGCCGGTACTGACCAGCAAGCGATCCTGCTGCTCATCCAGTCTACGCAGACGGAAGTCTTAGGCATCACCGTGGTGACGGGCGATGCCTGGCTCACCGAGGAAGTGGCGCACACTTTGCGCATGCTCGAACTCATCGGACGAACCGACATTCCCGTCGTGCGCGGAGCTGAGTATCCGCTGGTCAGAACGAAAGAAGAGACGGAGCAGTGGGAGCAACGCTTTGGCTTGATTCAGTGGCTGGGCGCCTGGACTCCCCGCGTGTATCACGCACCCCGCGAGCTAGGTTCGATGCCGGAAGGAAAGCCCACCACCAAGGCTGCTGACGAAGATGCCGCGCATTTCCTGGTACGGATGATTCGTAAGTATCCGCACGAAGTCACGATCTATGAGGGCGGGCCCATGACCAACCTGGCGCTCGCGATCTCCATCGACCCGGAATTCGGTAGCCTGGCCAAAGAGTTGGTGTTCATGGGCGCCAGTCTGAATCCGCGAACCGATGATCCCGAGTTCGCAAACATGCCGCGCCATGAATTCAACCTGTGGTTCGATCCGGAAGCGGCTCACGTTGTTTTGCGGGCTCCATGGAAAAAGATGGTCTGCACCCCTGTCGATATTTCCGTGAAGACAAGAATGACGAATGAACTGATCGACAAAGTCAAAGCTGGCAACTCGCCTGCAGCCAAATACATTGGCCGGTATGCACGGCTGCGTGGCTCTTATAACTATCTGTGGGACGAACTTACATCGGCGGCGTGGCTTGACCCAAGTCTGATTACGAAGAAAGAAAACCGCTTCATGGACGTGAACCTGGACCGAGGCCCGGGCTACGGAGACACCCTTACGTGGACAGATCGAGATAAGCCCGAGCGCGATGTGCAGTCCGTGGAGATACAAGTTGACTTGGATACTGACAAGTTCTATAAGATGTTTGTCGATTTGTTGAGCGCTCCTACACCGCGGCCGGGCAAGCGGTCGACGCCCTAGCGATGAGCTAGCGGCCCAACTGATCCATCATCTTCTGCGCTGGCTCGTACCCTGGATGCTGCTTGAGCAGTTCGAGCAGCACGGCCCGAGCTTTATCTGGCGCGCCCTCGACTGCATAGACCCGCGCCAGGTTTAAGTAAGACTGATCGAACGCAGGCTCCACCCGGATGCACTGCTCAAAGCTTGCCACTGCCTCGTCCCGCCGCTGCGTGCGTAAGTAAAGAATACCCAGGTTGTTCAATGCCTCTGGGTAAACCGGACGCAGTGTCAGCGCCTTCTGCAACGAATCGAAGGCTCGCGCGGTGTCGTCGTGTTGGGCAAACACCATGCCCAGACCGTAATTCGCCTCCGAATCGTTGGAACTAACTTCAAGCGCTCGCTCATAAGTTTTACGAGCATCATCCCAAAGCTTCTGCTGGCGATAGGCGCTGCCCAGGTTATCGAGAGCAATCAGATGATCGGGACTCAGATCGAGGGCTTTGCGAAAGTAGCCAATCGCTTCGGCCGTGCGCCCATCCCGCGCGGCCAGCAAGCCGAGGTTGTTCCAGGAATTTGCCAACGTGTCGGGATAGGTCGCGCGGAGTTTGAGGGCGCGTTCAAAACTCTCACGAGCTTCGGCCGTTTTCTGCTGGTTCAGATACACGCTTCCAATGCCATAGAGAGCTTCGGCGCTTGAAGGATCGTCGCGCAGGGCAATCTGGAATGAAGCTGCGGCCTGATCCATATAGCCCCGCTGAAAAAACACCGATCCGTAGGAGAGATAGTTGCGGCCAAACTCGATCGCGTCGGTCACGCCGGGAAAGGGAAGCGCTCTGGCTAATCGTTCCGCGTTGGTTTGGGGAATGTGCCTGAAGTCGTTTTCAACGTGCTCCGGATCCACTGGCCCCTGATAAACCTTGACGATTTCTCCCTGAGCGTTGATCAGAAGTGAGGTTGGAAGCTCGAGATCGCGATGGCGGTCAAAGAGGTAGCGATAAAGAATGTTGTAAATGCCGACCACGTCCTCCGACCCGCGCAGGATGGGAAACGAAAGACGAAGCTGCCGTACCAGTGCTTGGACGCTTTCCGCATCGGCGGGGGCGTCCAGATTTACCGCCAGCAGTTGGAGACCCGCAGCCGCCCAAGCTGCGCGACGCCGATTGAAAGCGGCCCACTCTTCCTTGCAGCGCTCAGCTCCGAAGGCCCAAAAGTTAAGCAGCACTGGCTTTCCGCGCAGCGAAGCTAACGTTCGTGTCTGCCCACCGAGATCAGAAAGAGAGAAATCGGGCGCCTCGACCGGCGCCAGCAACCAGGTCTCAGCCGTGATGGGAAGCGTTTCGATCTCCTGCAGCTTTGCGCCGGCGGGCGTAGTCTCCGTGAGCTGTCCTCGCCCCACGCGCGTTTTGAAGGCCTCGATGCGAGATGGTTCGGAGCCTTCTTCAATCCACACCCGGTGGTTGAGCGGCAAATTGCGGAGTTCCTGCACCAGTCCGCTGGGCCAGCGAATCGAGGCGCGCACCGGGCCTTTCGCCGCTCCCAGGCCAAAGAAGACGTCCTTGCTGTGCTGCGAAAGGAACCCCGATCCTGCTTGCAGCGAGCGGATTTGCAAAGAGCTGGTCTGGCCGCCTAGTTCGGTTTCCACCGTGACCACCGCGCCAATGGCGTCGCGATTGCTCTTTGTCCCGCGCAGGTGGAACGCGATGGATGGAGGCAGGCTCTCCATGACGTTCTGCAAAATCCGCAACTGCGGACCGTTGCGGTTTTTTAGAAACAATTCCTGACGTCCGTCATGATCGAAATCCGCGAGCGCAAACGAACGCCCATCTTCCAGAAAGTCGAGACCGACGACGCCTGAAATATCGGAGAACGTTCCATCGCCGTTGTTCGCATAGAAAATATTTCGCTCGTACCCGCTCCACGTGCCATCCGCCCGGATCAACTCGTTAATCGCGCTCCATCCCTGTTCGTAGTCGTGGGACGGCTTGGCCTCCTCGGGCGAATAGGCCACCACCTGCCGCCAGAAAAAACCATTCAGATCTTCGCGCGAAGGGCCAGTCACCATACCGTTGGCAATGTAGAGATCGGGAAAGCCGTCATGATCAAAATCCCAAGTGTCGCTCGACCAAGCCCAGCGCCCGATCCCGAGGCCGGCAGCGCTGGTTTTATCCTCGAAAACGCCGCCATTTCGCAGCGGATTGCGAAATAGCGAATTTCCCATGGCGTGCTGGTGATAAAGCGAGCGCGTCTCCGCGGGAGCGTTTTGTTTGAAGATGTTCTGCATCGTGATGCGCTCGCCCGCCGCCGTCCACATGTTCGCCACGTAAAGGTCTTCCGTGCCGTCATTATCGTAATCAACCCAGCAGACGCTCATCCCCGCGCCGATATCTTCAACTCCCGCCTGCGGAGCAATGTCAGTAAAAGTTCCATCGCCATTGTTACGGTAGAGATTCTTGCGCCCGAAATCATTCACCACGTAAAGATCCGGCCAGCCATCGCGGTTGAAGTCGTTCCACCCACAACAAAAGCTGTAGCGCGTGTTGTTCTGGTTGAGACCGGTCTCGGCAGTTACGTCGCGAAAGGTGCCATTCCGGTGGTTGCGCATCATGAAATTGGGCGGCCCGTTCTCGGCGTCGTAATAAGGCGACGGATACTTGTATTGGTCCGTGCCCTGGTAATAGACGTAGAGGCAGAAGTAGATATCGAGCCAGCCGTCGCGGTCATAGTCTGCCGCTGCCGCTCCTGTGAAGGTTCCCTGCGGCGGAATGGCGAACTGAAACGCGTCCGCCTTCTGCCGAAACTTGCCGCCGCCTTCGTTCAGAAACAGCATCGGCCCGGTTGCCCGCACGACAATCAAGTCCTGCCGCCCGTCGTTGTCGACGTCGACAAAAAGCGCGCACGCTGTGTTTTCTATGACGCCTACGCCCGATGCTTCGGTGATGTCCTCAAACGTTCCGTCGCCTCGATTTCGATACAGCCGGTTCGGAAGGCCGCCCGGTTGGCAGACGTATAGGTCGTCATATCCATCACCATCGATGTCGCCAATCGACACGCCGCTGTGCCCGTAGATATCAATGCCGCACGCGCCGTCGAGCACTGTCCGCCAATAGTCGGTTCCGTGTGCTAACTGGGAGGAATAAGACGCATTGCCACCGAGCACAGCTGCGGTGATGTCGACATAGCCGGGGCCCGTGGAGCGGCTCTGGGTTTCATCGAGCGTCTGCCAGTTGCTCACGCGGAACTCGCCCGACGCAGATCGCGCCCAGATAAGCTGCCAGTAACCTACTCGTTGTTCACGGTAGAAACCGTGCCCGGTGGCCACCAATTCATATCGGATGCCAGTCTGCGTCTGGCCGGGAGATAGCGCTGCTGCTGGCATGGAACCAGCATCAATACTCGTCACCTGAAATTCAGCCGTAAGAATCTTCGAAAAGCCGCTCATGGCGGAGCGCAATTCCTGCAGAAATGCGTCCCGCCCAAGTGCCATCTCCCGCTTAAACGTATTGCGATGGACTTCGATGGGCGGCCCCGGGCGCACCACGCGGGATTCAGCCGCCAGTGGAGAAGCTCCCGAGAAATCCGGCAAAAGAACTCTCTCGACTGCTCTTACATCTTGCGGAGATTGCAGCAGTCCAGAGGTCCACTGCGCGAGGATGGCTGCGATCTGGTCAGCGTATTGTTCAGTGACAAAATCGTCGAGGCCAGCTTGTGTTTTGACCAGTAAGGCATCGAGAGGCCTGGGCATCCGATAGTGAGAATGCAGGTGGAATTCTGCATTCGATGAGGATGCATCCGCAGAGTCAAAACCGTACAGTGAAGGCCAGCCCAGCCCGCGCAGACCTGCGGGAATTAGCGCCGCCGAGGCTCCCTGGCAGCACCGAATCAGAAAATCGCGCCGACGCAGGTCGAGGGGGCCCGGCGCGGCCGAATGCCGCATCTTCTCTGGCTGGCTCAGAACGATGTCTCCCGGATGCCCACGTGTGGCCTGAAATTAACACCCGCACCCACGACCGTCAAGATTCGCCCGTCCGGATCGCGCTTAATTTCATTAAAGATCGGATGATAACGATATGTTAGGCTAACGTGCTTTGGCTCATCTCGACTCGTTCATCGGAGAATCCCTTTGACCGTCCCTCGAATCACCGTCGTCGGCAGCTATGCGACTGGTCTGACCATGAAAGTGGAGCGCCTGCCGGGCACCGGCGAGACGCTTCTGGGAACCGGCTATCGCGTGGACTACGGCGGGAAAGGTTCGAACCAGGCGGTGGGGAGCGCCCGGCTCGGAGCGAACGTCCGTTTCATCGCCAGGATTGGGAAAGATGCATTTGGGGAAATGGCGCTCGGCCTCTACCGCGACGAGGGTATCGATGTTGCGCAGGTAAAACAGACGGCCGACGCGCCCACCGGAGTGGGCTTCATCATGGTCGAGGCGGCGAGCGGCCATAACTGCATCGTTATCGATCCGGGAGCGAATGAACTTCTCAGCGCAGACGACATTTCCGTTTGCGCCGCCGCCTTCCAATCGACTTCGGTCGTATTGACGCAGCTCGAAATTCCAGTAGCGGCGGCCGAGGCTGCGATGCGCCTCGGACGCGAGGCTGGCGCCATCACGATTCTCAATCCTGCGCCGGTCCGCCCTCTTGCCCCGAGTGTTTTGCAGTTGGTGGACGTTCTCACCCCTAATCAGGTCGAAGCCAAAGTACTCACCGGCCGAAGTCCAGATGCCGCGATTGAACCCGAACAACTCGCGCGCGAATTGATTCGCAGCGGCGTAAAGCAGGTCGTCATGACCTTGGGTGAACGGGGAGCGCTGATCGTGACTTCATCGTCCTCCACGCATGTTCCCGCGATAACCGTGTCGCCAGTCGATACGACGGGTGCAGGCGATGCTTTTAACGCCGGCCTCGCGGTCGCCCTCGCTTCAGGCACAAGTCTGGAGGCTGCCGTGCAGTTTGCCGTGGTTACGGGCGGTCTCGCGGTTACAAAAGAGGGCGTGATTCCATCGCTGCCCAGCCGGAACGAAATTCGTCAGTTCTACCAGGAATGCGGAACGAAGCTTCCAGATTGGTTTGCTAAAGGCCCGGCAGGTAAGGCATGAAATCTGCAGGTGAGAATCTGGTCACGGGTGATTTTATCGAGGTCGCGCGGGACCTGGCCCCTCTACAATGACGCTTATGCCTTTGCTCCTAGGCTTTCTTCTCGTGCTGCTGGCCGGCTTGCTGCAGGGGACCTTCATACTTCCCATGACGCTGGTTCGCAAGTGGTCGTGGGAGCACACCTGGGCAACGTTTTCGCTGCTTGGCATGGTCGTCTTCAATTGGATCATCACACTGGTCTTCGTTCCTAACATCTTCGCTGTGTACTTCGCATCGCCACCGCGGGATCTCGCCATTCTCGCGCTCTTCGGACTGGGCTGGGGCGTGGGTGCCGTTCTCTTCGGCCTCGGCATGGCGCGGCTCGGAATGGCTCTCGGCTATCCCATCATCATGGGCCTCATCGCGAGTCTGGGTGGGTTGATTCCGCTGCTCGTGCTTTTCCCGCAGACTCTCTTCACTCCGAGGGGCCTGGTGCTGCTCGCCGGAACAGCGGTCGTGATCGTGGGCATTGTCGTGTGCTCCGTCGCCGGTGCCCGCAGAACGCCGTCCACCACGTCAAACGCGGTGCCCTCCAATGCGCTCACCGCCGGAATAGTGATTGCTGTTCTTGCCGGTATTCTTTCCTGTTTGCCGAATGTCGGGATGGCGTTCGCCAAGAACGTAACCGGGGTTGCGGAGACACTGGGCATCTCCCAGGCGTCGTCAGGGAACACTGTCTGGGCGCTTCTGTTCACGCTGGGGAGCGTTGCTAACCTTGCCTATTGCATTTACCTGATGATTACCAAGAATACATTTCGCCAATATTGGACCGCCGAGACGCCGCGCAACTTGGGCCTGAGTGCCCTGATGGCGTTGATGTGGATTGGCAGCTTTTATCTCTATGGGGCCGGCGCCGCGCGGCTCGGACGCTGGGGCCTGGTGGCAGGTTGGCCGCTGTTCATCTCGATCTCGATCGTCATGGGTAATGTCTGGGGATTGTGGAGGGGCGAGTGGCAAGGCGCGCCCGCCTCCGCTCGCCGGCTCTTGAATCTTGGGCTCGTGATTTTGATCGTGGCGGTGATCGTGGTTGCGCTCAGCAATTCTTTTTAGTGAAAAGGTTCTGGAGGGAGAGAACTACATTCCAGCCTTCCCCATCTCTGGCTGCCCCAAATCGCTATAATGATCCGGTCATTCATGATTCAATCGTTGAAATTGGGGACGAAACTTAGAGCCAAACCCGCCGGGACTGAACGTCGTCGCCTCTGGATTCTGCCTATTCTGGGCGCGTTGACGCTGGTCACTTTCGGCGGGAATCGTGCTGCATCTCAAGCAGTGCCTGCCGCACAACCAGCGGCCCCAGACTCGCCGGATGCTCACCTGGGCCGAGCCTACTTTGCGCTGAAGGAGGATCGATACGAAATAGCTGCCGCCGAATTCCGAGCCGCCCTCAAGCTTGACCCCAAGCTAACTCTCAGGGCTCGTTTTCCTCTGGCGGTCGCTCTCTTCGAACTGAAGAAGCCCGAAGAAGCGCGTTCGGAGTTTGAAGCCGTCCGCCGCGAAGTCGGAGACCATCCCAACATCTTGTATTATCTGGGTCGTCTTGATTTGGACGAACTGCACTACGAAAACGCGATACTTAATCTAAATCAGGCAATCGCCAAGCCGCCATTTCCCGACACCGCCTATTATCTTGGCTTCGCATATTTCAAGCACGGCGATCTGGCAGCCGCCGAAAAGTGGTTGAAGGAGGCAGCCCAGTCGATCCCGCATGACGCCCGTGTCCAATATCAACTCGGCCTCGTGTATCGCAAGCAAGGGCGGGAGCAGGAGACAAAGGAAGCGATGGCGCGGTCAGGCGAACAGCGGCAGCGCGATTCCAGCGAAAGTCAGTTGCGGAATGAATGTGCGCAAAAACTTGACCAGGCTCCTCGGGAGGAAGCACATGCCGTGTGCGAACGACTCTACGACGCGAGCGACGCCGACAAACTGACACAGCTCGGCACCATCTACGGTCAGCATGGCGATGTCGAGGCCGCTGTGAAGCCGTTGCGCCGTGCCGCGGAACTCGCGCCGCATTCGCCCCAGATGCAATACAACCTCGCGCTCGCTTACTACCAGCTCAACCAATTTGAGGAGGCTCGTACGCCGCTCAGCGCCGCGGTTACGCGCTGGCCTGACATATTTCAAATTGCTGCCCTCTATGGCGCGGTGCTGTCAAAGCTCGGGGAAGATCTTCCGGCGTATCAGGCGCTCCAGCACGCACACCAACTCAACGCGCAGGATGCCGCGACCGCCGATTTTCTTTACTTCGCGACGCTCGCTGTCGCCCGCAAAGCCCAAAGCGCGCGCCAATATCCCGACGCTCTTCGCTATTTTCAGGAGGCGGCAAAACTAAAATCGCAGGAGCCCGCGCCCCACCGTGGTCTCGCGGACGTCTATAAACTCACTCATCGCGCGGCGCAAGCATCTGCCGAGCAACGAGAAGCCGATCGGTTAGCCCGTGCTTTTGATAAAACTCAATAAGCAATCAGCAATCATTAAACTCACGACAGGGAACCATGCGAACAGATCACGACGTGCGTTGGCCGACAGTAACAGGCAGCCCGGTGCTCGACAGTGTTCATCCCGTTCTCGATCGTTCCCGCGACGTGCAAACGCACGTCGATAAGATCGTCGAAGTTGCCAGCTGGATGGCATACGAAGAGCTGCCCATGCCCGACTACGCGCTGCCCTTCGGCATCGGCGCCGGTGACGTTCACGAGACCATCGACTTCATCCTCACGACCGCATGCATCGACACCGCGTTCACCGACTTCTCCAGCCACATAAAATTCCAGGTGGATTACGCCGGCCATAACTGGTCAGACTCCGACGCGCTGTTCGCTTGTATGAAGCGGGCCATCGACAAAGGCATTCCCATCCTCGACGGTGTATTTCTTGCAAAGGTTACGCGCACGGAAATGGAAGCGCTGTTTGCCGGCAATATCGAGCTGCCAATGCTCGACGAAAAGATGCAGATCCTGCACCAGGTGGGAGCTGCGTTGACGGCAAAATATGGCGGGCGATTTCACAACTTCTTAGAGTCGTGCGCACCGCGCTTGTACGACAACGGCAATGGCCTGATCGATCGCCTGGTGTCTGAATTCCCGCGATTCAACGATGTCAGCGACTACGACGGCCACACCATCAAAATCTACAAGTTGCCGCAGCTCGCAATATGGTTTTTATATACGAGCTTGCGCAAGTCGAGAAAGTTCCAGATTGAAGACGTCGACAAGATGACCGCGTTTGCCGATTACATCGTTCCCGTGGGACTAAGGCTGCTTGGAATCACCAGCTATTCTCCGGATCTGGAGCAGGCGATCAACTCCTATCAGATAATTCCGCGCGACAGTCGCTGGGAGGTTGAGATCCGCGCCCATTGCACCTACGCGGTGGCGCTGCTGGCCGAAGAAATTAACCAACTACGGCCGCCCGATCGGCAAATTATCATGCCGCAGCTGGATGCGCGCCTGTGGACGCATTACCACACGACGTGGTGGCCTCATCATCTGACGAGGACCATCATGTATTAGGCGCAATCTCTCGCGGCGTTGTTGACAACAAACAGCGTTCAATATGTAATCATCCGGTTCTTTCGGCTTCATTCGCTGCGGTGGCGAAGCGATTGTGGCCGAAAAGTACATCACCAGGAGCCTTGAATCGTGAAACGCACGCCTTTCAGCGTTATGGCCGTTGTTGTTCTTGCTTCCGTCCTCGTTAAGTCCGATACACGCCGCAAGGTGATCCTTGATCAGGACGCCCGCGGCCCGGCCACGACCGATCAGCAGTCTATGCTGCTCGTGCTGCAGTCGCCGGAGATCGAGACTCTTGGCATCACCATCGTCAGCGGCGATCAGTGGCGCGATGAAGAGGTTGCGCACACTCTCCGCATGCTCGAGTTGACTGGTCACTCTGACATCAAGGTGTATCCGGGCGCTGTGTTTCCGCTCATCAATGGCAAGGAAGAGATTAAACGCTGGGAGACGCTTTACGGCAAGGTGAGTTATCAGGGCGCATGGAACGAGCACAAAATTCACGCTCCCAGCGGCTCCTCTCCTACCGGCGCGTGGAACTCGGGCGTCTATCGCGGGCCGTTTGAAGTGCCCAATCCTTTGCCGGAAGGCAATCCAACGCTCAAACCTGAGACGGAAGACGCCGCCCACTTCATGATTCGCATGGTTCACCAGTATCCTCATGCAGTCACAATCTATGCCGGCGGCCCGCTGACCAACCTCGCCCAAGCCATCAGCCTGGACCCGACATTTTCTGAGTTAGCCCAGGAACTGGTCGTCATGGGAGGCAGCATCGCGCCCGTGGTGCCTATGACCTGGGCGCAGTCCAACCGCCGTGAATTCAACTTCTGGTGGGACCCCGAGGCCGTCCACATAGTCCTGCGGGCGCTTTGGAAGAAGATTACGGTTACCACGGTCGATATCTCGGTGAAGACCCACATGACACAGGCGATGATCGAGCAGATCGCCAAGGCCGGAACGCCCGCCGCTCAGTACATTAGCAAGTGGGCCGACGAAGAGTTTCTCTGGGACGAGTTGGCCGCCGTGGCATGGATGGATCCCAGCATTATCACGAAGGAAGAGTCGGTGTATATGGACATCGACATTTCCCACGGCGCTGGTTACGGCAACACCCTCGTCTGGCTTGCGGGAAATCAGCCGGGGCTCGGCGAGCAGATCGTTCATGTGCAGACCGATCTTGATCTCGACAAATTCAACCGGACGGTGATCGACCTACTGTCGCGGCCGTCAAAGTGACGGCGATATTCGGAGAATTCCGTACGATGCGAAAAGAGTCGTTGTTGGATTTTGGGTGGCGCAGCGGTTCACCGCTGCGATTTCAAGCGCCGAATTCCACCGGCTTTAGCCGCTGAGGCTACCCACCATAGACCATCGGGGAGACGGGTTCTAATCACCAAACTCAGCACTGAGCCAAGCGAACAAATCCGGAATTAGGCTTTTGACAAACCCAGCGATATATAATGATCGCTGGAGGCTGTGATGGCAACAATCATTCTCTATAAACCAGACGGAGCTGAAAAGTACTTAAATGCAACCGATGTTGGCCTCGATCACGGAGTTCTTACGTTCTACTTTGACGAGAAGAAGATCATAACTACCGTGCCTTTTCTTATCGAAGAAAACCTCGCTGCCGCTGCTTAGAGGCCCTTACCGCTTCTTGGTATTCACGGTTAGTTCGCAACTTTACTTGTTTGAAATCGCCGAATCCGTACGACCCGGGCGCCCGTCTCTTCTGTAATAATCTACCCATCATGAACGATCCTGCACGCACCGAGCAATTGGCGGAACAAATTACAAAAGTTGTTTCTTAATTTCGCATTAGCTGCGGTCGGCTTGTATTTTGCCTTTAGAAAGAAGAAACCACCGCAATAGCCGCGTTTAGGCTTACGCAGAGTGCGGGAAGCAAAGTCGAGCCTGGGGGACATACATGCAGCTACATCCGCACCGTTTTGCGGAGTGCAAGAATGAGAGTTGCCGTCGGCGCATCTGGCTCCCGCATTCCAGCCTGCTAGGAACAGACATAAATCCGCCGAGCTTGCATAGCGCTAAGAATCGGCAAACCTTTGCGTGTCCAACATGCGGCCATGCAGCCGACTACAGCCAATCGGATTACCTTCCTGATCTTTCCCCGCAAGCAGACCAATATCTGCGAGGGGTATTGCGGCTCGCCACGGTAGAATTCCGGTGCGGCATAGAAAATTGCGAAGCTCGCGTGCGAATTCATACGCCAGCGGAAACCGGTCAGTTCAACGCGCAAATAGCCGAGCGCACCAAGACATGGACACTGGATATTCATTGTTCAAACGGGCACTCGCAAAAGCGCGTGCCGCAGACATTTGATGTCGGGTACTATACCCATTAGAGACCGCGTGAACCGAATGCAGCGCATTGCCGTGATCCTGTATTGCTTCCTGCTTGCCTACTGTTGTCTCTGGGTTCCGTGGCATGTCAGACTCCGTTCTCCGTCGGGAGCATATGAGCGCGTTGGCTACGGATGGGTGTGGGCTGGACCATATCGATCGGCTCCGATTATCTATAACCCTCCCGAGAATATCGGGAACGGGTACACGGTTCTGAGTGCAGAAGACCCGCGCTCCAGCTGGGAAGATATAACCGCCGAGGCAGATTTGCCGTTGATGGGAATACGGTTTCTCGCCGCCACAGCAGTTTCAGCGGCTGCTTTCCTAATCGCCGGTTTGCAGAAATCGTCAGCAACACGGAATTAAGACACCACCACCTCCAGCGCTACAGCCCGCGAAAATCTCTACTGCCGAAGCCGATCAGGCGTTACAATGGCCCACTCTTGTTATTAAGCGAAATCGGTTTAGGCATGAAAACGACAAATGTGCCGGCAGGCACGCGTGAACGCCTGCTGCGCTCAGCGCGTAAGGTTATGAAAAACGCTTACGCGCCCTTCTCCGACTTCAGAGTAGGAGCGGCCATCCTCACGTCGAAGGGCCAAGTCTTCGTGGGATGCAACGTCGAGAATTCTTCTTACGGAATGACCAACTGTGCCGAGCGCACCGCAATTTTCTCTGCCATCGCTAAGGATGGTCCAGAACTTGAGATTAGCGCGGTTGCCGTGGTTAACGATCACGGAGTTCCATGCTCGCCTTGCGGCGCCTGCCGCCAGGTCATCTATGAATTCGGACCGCACGCCATCATTTTCTATCAAGGCAAGAAGGGCCCGAAGCAAAGTCCGATCACCGATCTCTTGCCGGAGGGTTTTCGCCTCAAGTGAGCCCGCCGACGGTTTCGCAAGCCCCGTTCCGCGTCATCGACCTCATCCGCAAAAAGCGTGATGGCGGCGCGTTGTCTGCCGCTGAAATCGGATACCTCGTCGATGGCTGCACCCAAGGCAGCATTCCCGATTACCAGATGGCCGCGTGGCTCATGGCCGTCGTGTTACGAGGAATGACTCGTGAGGAAACCGCCGCGCTCACGCACGCCATGCTGCATTCCGGCGAAGTCCTCGATCTCGGCTTCCTGCCAGCAAAGAAAGTGGACAAACACTCCACCGGAGGCGTCGGCGACAAGACCTCGCTCGTGCTTGCCCCGCTGGTCGCTGCCGGCGGCCTTTTCGTCCCCATGATTAGCGGCCGCGGCTTGGGCCACACCGGCGGCACGCTCGACAAGCTCGAATCCATTCCTGGATTTCGTGTAGGTCTGCCGGTACCCGAATTCCATCGCGTTCTCAAAGCCTGCGGATGTTCCATGATTGGCCAGACCGAGAAAGTCGCTCCCGCGGACCGCAAGTTGTACGCGTTGCGCGACGTAACTGGAACAGTCGAGAGTCCGTATCTCATTTGCGCGTCGATCATGAGCAAGAAACTGGCGGAAGGCACCGACGCGCTCGTGCTTGACGTGAAGACCGGCTCCGGTGCGTTTATGAAAAAGGAAGAAGATGCCATCTTCCTCGCCGAACTCATGGTTGAAACCGGTGAACTCATGGGCAAGCAGATGGTCGCGCTCATCACCGACATGAACCAGCCGCTTGGCCGCATGGTGGGCAACGCGCTCGAAGTGCAGGAGTGCATCGAAGTCTTGCACGGCGGCGGCCCGGCGGACCTGCGCGAGTTGTGCCTGGAATTGGCGGCATGGATGTTTTTTCTCGGTGGCGCGTCAAAGTCTGTAGCGCAGGGCAAGCAACTCTCCGAGCAAATTATCGCCTCGGGCAGAGCCTACGAGCGATTTCGCCATATGGTCGAGCTGCAAGGCGGCGACATCGGCGTGATCGACGATCCCACGCGCCTGCCCGGTACTGAGCATCGCGTCGAGGTACCCAGTTCACGCGCCGGGTACGTTACGTCCATTCTGTGTGAACAGGTGGGCACCGCCTGCGTCATTCTCGGCGGAGGCCGCGAACGGAAAGAAGATTCCGTCGATCCTGCGGTGGGTATCGTCGTGCATAAGAAGATCGGCGACGAAGTTTCCGCCGGCGAATCGCTCTGCACGATTCACTGCCACTCCGATGCACAGGCTGCGCGTGCAAAAAACCTGTTGGAAGAGAGCTATCAGATTGCGGCCACTCCGCCTGCGCACAAAACATCTTTGATTCATCGCGTGATCTACAAAGGGGAACACTAGATGGGACGATTCACTGGCATCCTCGGCCTGTTAACCATGTTGGGCCTCGCCTACACCTTCTCGACCAACCGCCGCGCGATCAACAAGAAAACGGTTGTCTGGGGCCTGGGCCTGCAAATTGTATTTGCCATTTTTGTCCTGAAGGTTCAGGTCGGCCAAATACTTTTCCAAAAAGCTGGAGACGCCGTCAACCGCTTGCTTAGCTATGCCTTCGTCGGATCAAAGTTCGTGTTCGGGGAACTCGGCGCCCAGGGCTCGTCGATGGGATTCGTCTTCGCATTCCAGGTGCTGCCAACTGTCATTTTTATCGCCGCTTTTTTTGCTGTGCTCTATCACTACGGAATCATGCAGTTCATCATCAAACTGGCCGCGAAGGTGATGACCCGCTTCATGGGCGCGAGCGGCGCCGAGTCTTTGAACGTGGCGGCGAGCATCTTCATGGGCCAGACCGAAGCGCCGCTCACCATCCGCCCATTCCTTCCCGACCTCACCCGCTCCGAACTGATGACGGTGATGACCAGCGGCATGGCCCACGTCTCCGGCGGCATCATGGCCGCTTATATCGCTTTTGGCATCGAACCCAAACATCTTCTGAGCGCGGTTATTATGACTGCCCCCGGCACCATCCTGATGTCAAAGATGCTGGTGCCCGAAACGGAGGTTCCGAGGACCGCCGGGCGTGTCGTTATGAGTGACGAAGAAGAGGATGCGGAGAAAAGTGAAAACCTGCTGGGCGCGATTGCGCGCGGCACGACCGACGGCTTAGGCCTCGCGCTGAACATCGCCGCCATGCTGATTGCGTTCCTCGCGCTGATCGCGCTGGCCAACGGCGTCCTCGGCGGCGTTCACAATCATCTCGGAATCGCGTGGTTTCCTTCCAGCTTGCAGCAGATTTTCGGTGTATTGTTTGCTCCGGTTGCATGGGTCATCGGAATTCCATGGCGGGACTGCCCTGCTATCGGCAATCTCCTCGGCACGCGCATGGTGTTGAACGAACTCGTAGCCTTCTCAATGCTCGGGCCGCAGAAGGCCATGCTCGACCCGCGCTCGTTCACCATCGCGACTTTCGCGCTCTGTGGCTTCGCGAATCTGAGCTCGATTGGAATTCAGTTGGGCGGCATCGGCGCACTCGCTCCCAACAAGCGAGGTGAGCTCGCCCGACTCGGCATTCGCGCCATGTTGGCCGGAACCATGGCTAATCTAATGTCGGCTTCGATCGCAGGCATGCTGCTGTGAGGGAATTCCTACGACGGACCTTCTGTGACGAAATGCCGATCAGGCAGGGTTTTGAGCTACTTTGTCTAGAATTTCGTCGGTTGTGACCAGCCTCGCTCCGAGACTCTGCAATTCAGTCAGCGTTTTGTTCCCAACTTCCGGCGCCAAAGTTTCAATCGCATCGCGGACCACCGCCACACGCCGCTTTCGCTTCAACAATCCTTTGACCGCGCAACTGACGCAATATTCCGTTACCACTCCAAACACAACATATTCTGCTGCGTTCCCCAAACGTTCCACCAACTCGTCGGCATGGCGGGTCTCAAACACATCCAGCGTCTGCTTCTCGAGGATGATCTGCTGATACTTAAACATATCTTCCGGCAACCGGACGCTGGTATCGTTTTCTACTCGAACGAGTTTCTCGGCCAGCGCTTCCGGCACGAACTCCGCTCCAGGGGACCCTTTCAGGCAGTGCGGCGGAAACTGCTTGAACTCGGGATCATTCGCCGGATGATAGCAGCCATGCGAAACCAGAAACACTTCGCCGCGCCGTGCCGCGTCCGTGAGCTTGCGAATATTGGGCAGAAGTTTCTCGGCTCCGGGAACGTAAAGCTTGCCGCCGGGCAGCATGAAATCCGCCTGCACATCCACTTCCCAAAAAATGTAGTCACGAGATTGCATTCGGGTCTCCATCGTCTCGATGCTTGTAACACATTCCTTCCGCAGCTGGCGAAACTCAGTTGCGCATCCACCATTCATTTGTATACTAGCGGCCACTGAGTTCGCAGCAATTCGGCACGCGGAAGGGAACCATGGCGCAAGACGAACCATCGAAGCCCGCGGTACAAAACAAACTGGTCATCCGCAATATTGGCCTGATGCTTAGCGGAGATCTCGCCAGTCCCATCCTCGACGCAGACACCGTAGTCGCCGTCGGCGGTCGCATCGCTGCCGTGGGCAAAGAAAAAGAGATCGACACTTCGCGAGCGACCATCACCATCGATGCCAAAGGCACGGCTCTCGCCCCGGGTCTCATTGACAGCCACGTTCATCCGGTCTGTGGCGACTGGACGCCGCGCCAGAATCAGCTTGGCTGGATCGACAGCTACCTGCATGGCGGCGTCACCACCATGGTCTCCGCTGGCGAAGTCCACACCCCCGGCCGTCCGAAAGATATCGTCGGGCTCAAGGCGATGGCCATTTTTGCCCAGCGCGCCTTTCACGCCTTCCGGCCCGGTGGAGTAAAGATTTATGCCGGGGCTCCCATCCTCGAGCATGGCATGGTCGAAGACGACTTCAAAGAGCTTGCCGCCGCCGGAGTCACGATCCTCGGCGAAGTAGGCTTGGGCAGCGTGAAGGACGGAAAGACGGCGCACCAAATGGTCTCATGGGCCCGCAAATACGGCATCCAGAGCACGATTCACACCGGAGGACCTTCCATCCCCGGCTCCAGCCTGATCGACAAAGACATGGTGCTCGAAACCGACGCCGATGTGATTGGCCACGTGAACGGCGGCCACACCGCTCTTCCCGACGATCAGATTAGATCTCTGTGCGAGCGCTCCACGCGAGCTCTCGAAATCGTGCACAACGGAAACGAGCGCGCCGCATTGCTGACGCTCCGCACGGCCATGGAATTGAAACAGCTCGGCCGCGTGATCCTAGGCACCGATTCGCCTGCTGGATCGGGAGTTCAGCCGCTCGGCATCGTGCGCATGATTTCGTTACTGTCATCGCTCGGAGAAATCCCCGCCGAAGTGGCCATCTGCCTCGCCACTGGAAACACGGCAAACATGCGCAAGCTCGACTGCGGCCTGATTGCTCCCGGCCGTGAAGCCTCATTCGTCCTGATGGACAAAGCTCTGCACTCCGCTGGGAAGAACCTGCTCGACAGCATTCAAAAAGGAGATCTGCCGGGAATCGGCATGGTGATCATCGACGGCTCAGTCAGCGCACACCGCAGTCGGAACACGCCGCCAGCCGCGACGGTGCCCGAGGTCGTGAGTCGCTGAGAAAGCTCTTACTGCATTCCGAGCGACGCGGCCACCGTCTTCTTGTATTCGCGCGCCTTAGCCATTGCTGCTTGTTCATCGATGGTCAGCAACTTGCGATCGCGCATCACGACACGCCCGCCGATCATCACCGTCGCCACATCACTCGCCTTTAGGGAATAGGCGATCTGGGCGTAAACGTCGTACATAGGCACGGCATTGGGCTCGTCCAGGCTGATCAGAACCAAGTCCGCCTTTTTCCCTTTTTCGAGCGAGCCGATCTCTTCTTCCATGTGCAAGGCGCGGGCGCCGTCGATAGTGGCCATTTCTACGACGGCCAGGGCATTTAGCGCCAGCGGGCTCATTTTTGCAATCTTGGCCAGCTTGGCCGCCAAATCAATTTCTTCCATCAGGTCGAGGTCGTTGTTGCTGCCTGCCGGGCCGTCGGTTCCGAGGCCCACGGCGATGCCGGCAGCACGCATCTCGGGTACGGGCGAGACGCCGCTTGCAATCATCATGTTGCTCGACGGGTTGTGCACGCAGCCCACGCCGTGCTGCGCGAGAATCTTGCGGTCGGCCTCGTCGACAAATATGCAGTGCGCGGCAACCACATCCGGGCCCAGTACTCCGATCCGCTCCAGATATTGCACTGGCGATGCCCCATTTTGCTTCTCGCTGTCTTCCCACTCCTTTTTCATCTCGGCCACGTGAATCAGGATTGGCGCATGATATTTCCTTGCGAGCGCTGCCGCATCCTGGAGCGTTTTCTTGGAGCAGGTGTAAATCGAATGGGGAGCGGGCGCAGCATGGATCAGTGGATCACCCTGCCATTTCTGAAGGAACTTCTCGGTATAGGCGAGCATGGCCGCGTTGCTCTTGTTATCGGGCGCGGGAAAATCTATGAACGTTTCGCCCAGCACGCCGCGCATACCTGCCGCCTTGGTTTCTTCCGCCACCGCGTCTTCGAAGTAGTACATATCCGCGAACGTAGTCACGCCCGAACGGATTTGTTCGGCTGCGGCGAGCCGTGTACCCCAGCGCACGAACTTCTCCGTAACGTTCTTTGCCTCCGCGGGGAAGATGTATTTGTAGAGCCAGTCCGTCAGGGTTACGTCGTCGTGCAGGCCGCGGAACAGGGTCATCGGGACGTGGGTATGCCCGTTGATGAATCCCGGCAGCACTAGCTTGTTCTTCGCATCAATGGTCTGCCGGCTCTCGTACCTGGCTTCGAGTTCAGCCCGCGGGCCGGCTGCGACAATCGTATCCCCTGTGACCACGACGGCTCCGTCGTCGTAGATGTGCCGCTGGCCGTCCATGGTGACGACCATGCCGGTGATGATCGTATCGGCACGCTCTTTTGTCGTTTGCGCGTAAAGAAGAATTGAAAAGCAGATGTGCAATACGCAGATCAGCCGGTAACCACTTTTTCTAGTCATTGTGCCCTGTGTTTCCCCTGTGTAGCTCTGTGACCCCTGTGGTGAAAGGGTTTTACCGCAGCCCATCCTCACCCTTGATCTGATCCTTGGAAAGCCCCCCGACGCGAGGCAGAGGGCGCCCGCTATCGGTGACCGCAATCGCGACCATAATCTCATTCGCCCGCGGAGCATCGCTGATGCGAACTTCCATGCCATCAAAATGACTGCGAACGAAGGCCGCGTCCTTGTGTCCAAGAGGAATGTCGAGCGCCACTCCCATGCCGCCGCGCTTCTTGGAAGAAGGAATCAGCGCCGCGCCTTTTCCCAGTTCGCGCCGCACTGGCGTTCCGAGCTTCGGATGCAGGATGGCCGCAGCGTGCTCCAGTTCGCCATTCTCGCCAACTGCCGCGGCCTTGCCATAACTCTCGGCGCGGGGTCCCGCAATTCCCAGCGCCGCGACCGCGCGCTGCGTCAGCAACTCGCCGAGATCTTCGCCGATTGTCATCAACTCGGAAAGATCCTCAACGTATTGTCCTGCATACGGGTTCTCAATCACCGCAACCGCAGCCGCACGGCGCGTCGGCGGATCAACCTTGCGCCCCATCTCCGTGCACGTCTCCTCGACAAACGTGGCGATCTTCCGGATTTTCGTTTTCATCGCAGCCCATCCTCTCCCTTGATCTCCGAGGCCTTCAATCCGCCGACGCGGGCATGGACGCGCGCCCCGGTCGTCATCACGAGCGCGAGCACGATCTCATCGGCGCGCGGAGCATCCGCAATGCCGACCTCCATCGCATCAAAATGGCTGCGCACATACGAGGCATTGATATGCGTGATTGGAATGTCGAGGCGGGTTCCGGGACCACCAACCTTCTTGGTCGACACCACGATCGCCTTCGCGCCCCCGAGCACGTCGCGCATCGCGTAGCCGCCAGGAACGTGCCACAGCGCCCCGTGTTCGAGTTCTCCCGCTGCGCCCACAATCGCGCCCTTACCGTAGCCCTCCACCGCTTTCGGATCGCCGCCTAATGCCGTCACCAGCGAACGCGCCATCTGCAAGCCGAGAGGTTTCAAGTCGTCCACGAAGGATTCGATCTCTTCTACGTAGCGGCCGGCATAGGGATTCCGTATCACCGCGAGAGCGGCCGCCCGGCGCGGCGGCTGCTTCGCGACCGGTCCGCCTTCGTGAAAAATCTCTTCGACTACAAGCAGTCGCTTCCGAATCTGAACCTCAGGCATGAATCAAGCTCCTAACAGGCATTGCAATGTCTACCAACTGTAAGCAACCTGCAGCACCGACCACTTGCGTCTCTCCCTGTAAGTTGAGGGCCGCCGCGCGAATCAGTCCTGAACTACAGAGTGATTCCGCAACCCAGACGCCCGCAACCAGCGCCTCGCGAATGTCACTCGGCGTCAACTCACCCACGGATTGCGTTACAAGGCGCTCGCCCAGATCGCTGTCTGGCGCAAGTTCGCACGCCCGAACCCGCCCAACGCTCGGATGCCCCGGCAGATCGACCGCATTGGCCACCACCGTCGCCGCGGCGTCAGCCACCGCCGCCATGTCGGCCAGGACGGTAACGGCATCGGCAATGCCCAGCGAAAAACTGCGCCCGCGCCAGCCGCTCGTAGCGATCCCGCGAATCGTGTCGCCCGACTGAATTGTAGTCGTCCCAAACAGCGAGCCTCGATCCGGACGCTCCACCATTCCCACGACAAATTTCTCACCAGGCGCGAGGTGCAGCGCAATATCGCCGCCGTCGTTTACATAGGCCCGCGAAAGTTTTGCGCTTGAGATCATTGCACAGACGAGTTCCTCAGCCACTGCGCCCGCGACCGCCGCCATGGGAGTAATGAAAGTCTGCGCAGCGTAGGGCGTCACCGCCGCCAGCATCCGGCGCGCAATTGCACCTGATGGAAGGTCTCCCTCCTCACAGGCAGGCCGCCGCAGGAATTCAAGCTCAGCGCATAGCTCATCAAGCATCCCGACGAACCGAGCTGCCGCCGCGCGATAGGCAAGTTTGATTTCGGCTGCCGCACCAAAAGCTTCCACGATCACATCGATCGGGCCATCCTGCATGTGCAAACGGCGGCCGTCGGGAAGCAGTCGAATTTGCGCTCGCCGATTCACTCTCCGCTCATTTCTCGTTCTTCTCCGAACCGAGCGGCCAGGGATTGTCCGGGTGCGCCGCCAGCCGCCGGCGGCCCTCGTCGTCCCGATTGATCGAATTGAGCGGCCGCACGTGATCCATGTATCCGCCAAGCGCGGCGTAGTCCGACAATTTCAGCGTGAACTCAATCGGCGCCACCAGCGCCGGTGTCGGGACGTATCCAAAAGCATTTTCCGGCATGCGGCTCACGTCCGCCATGATCGTGATTCCGCCGCCCGGCCAAACGTAAACCGGCGCGCCTCCGCAAGTTACGCGGGTGAGCGCATCGCGCACCGAATGGGTGAGCTTCACCGGATTCTCCGTCACCCCGGCCCGCAACGATCCGCCCGCGCCGCCCATGAACAGCACCGTGCAAAGTGCGGGCTCGCAGTTTTCCCGAATGCGCGCCACCGATTCGCGCAGAGCGGCCGGCAATTCTTTTTCTCGCGGACGGAGCGCGTTGTCCAGTTCGAAATACGCGTAGTGCTCACCGGTCGTGCTCACCATCAGCAAACGCAAACCGGGCCTCGAAACCTCGCGATCAAACGGACCAAGAATCGAGAGCGGATCGGAAATGTTGGTTCCTCCCCACGACGTTCCCGGCTCCGCGACTCGGAAGTATCGACCCGGCGTGGATCGCCGCCCCTTCATCGTGATCCCGGACTCCGGAACACCGAGGAGCTTTCCCGCCTGGTGTTCTGACAAGACGCCGGTGATGTGATCATCCACCACTACAACTTCATCCACTTTCCCAAACCACTGTTTCGCAAACATGCCGATCGTAGCCGACCCGCAGCCAACGCGCATGCGTTCTTCCAAGACGCCATCCACAATCGGCGCCTTATCCGCCTGCATAATGATGGTGGCGCCCGTGTCAATCTTCAACTCCACCGCTTTACCATTGCACAGATTCAGCAGCGCATCGCAGGTGGCCGTGCCCTCCTGCCGGCTGCCGCCGGTAAGGTGCCGCACGCCGCCGAGGGATAGCATCTGCGATCCGTATTCGTTCGTGGTGACGTGTCCGACGGCTTCGCCTCGCGCGCGTACTATGCTGCACTCCGCTCCCAGGTGTCGGTCGGTGTCGATTTTCAGCTTCACGCCGCAATAACTGAAGATCCCCTCGGTCACCACCGTGACCATGTCCACGCCTGCGACTTCCGACGAAATAATAAAAGGGGCAGGCTTGTAATCCGGATACGTCGTACCCGCGCCAATCGCAGTCACGAACGTTTCCTCGCCGCTTACGAGCGCGCCATCCCACTCGCGGGCCTTCTCCAGAAAGGGTACAACCGTGTCGCCCCGCGATACTGCGCGCTCCAGAACGACGTGCGGATCGAGCCGCACCAGTTGCCCGCCGGCATTCGCATATCGGTCGCACGATCCGGTTCTTCCCGGCTTGATGTAGCACAGCACAGGACAGGCGTCGCAGCGAATCGCGTCATCAGCCACGCGCTTCCCCCTTCTTCACCGCTGCCGCCAGAATCGCAGCGCGCACCCGGTCGGGCATGGCCGGGATTTTCCGTAGCCGGATCCCGATCGCATCGTGCAGCGCGTTCAGAATCGCCGGCGCCGTGGGAATCACTGCCTGCTCGCCAATCCCCTTTGCTCCAAATGGGCCAATCGGCGAAGGGTCTTCGATGAGAATTGACTCCACCGGAGGAATATCCCCGGCCGATGGGATCAAGTAATCGTGCAGGTTTTCGCCCTTACCGGGAAAGAATTCCTCCATCAAAGCCATGCCAAGCCCCTGCGCCACGCCACCTTCAATCTGCCCCTCAATCAACGTCGGGTTAATCGCACGTCCCACATCATGCGCCGCCGTGATTTTCAACACGCGCACGGTGCCCAGTTCCGTGTCTACCTCGATCTCCGCCATGTGTGCGCCAAATCCGAACACCGCGTACGGAACGCCCTGTCCATTCTCGTCCAGCGGACTCGTCGGCGGATCAAACGTCGCTTCGCTCGTGATCGCGTATCCATACTCGTCGAGTGGCAAATCTCCGAGCGCGAGCAGGTGCGACTTATCGCCGTCGCGCACCGTCACGCCGGGATCCTCAAAGTGAATACTCGCACAGTCACACGCGCCCGCGAGCTTCAGAATTGCGCGCCGCAACTTTTCGCCCGCCATCTGCGCAGCTTTCCCGGTCACCAGCGTCTGCCGCGACGCCGAAGTCTTGCCGCAATCCGGCGTGATGGCAGTGTCCCCGGAAAGCAAGTCGAAGCGCTCGATCGGCGCGCCCAAGGCATCGGCACAAATCTGAGTGACGATCGTGTTCGATCCCTGTCCAATATCCACTGCGCCTTGGTGCAACGCGATCCGCCCGTCGCGCTTCAGTCCGATGCGCACCGTTGAAGGATTGGGCAGGGAAGTGTTCCCGCATCCATACCACATTCCCGCAACTCCCACGCCGCGCCGCAGCGCGCCGACCGTATTCCCGTTGAATTCCGCAGCCTCGCGTCGCGCCGTTTGCCATCTTGGCCGCAGCGCCTCCAGGCAGGCGCGAATGCCCACACCCTCGCCAAGCACTTGTCCAGTGACTGTCGGGGTGTGATCGTCGAGCGCGTTCAGAATGCGGAATTCCAATCGATCCATCCCCACTCGATCCGCGAGTTCGTCATAGAGCTGTTCTTGCGCAATCGCAGTCTGCGGAACCCCGAAGCCGCGAAACGCCCCCGCTGGCACCAGGTTAGTGTGCACCGCACGCGTTAACGCCCGGTAATGCGGAACGTAATAAGGGCCGGATGCGTGCACCGGAACTCGCGCCGCTACCGTTGGCCCCCACGACGAATACGCGCCTGTATTAAAGTCCGCCGAAAAATCGAGCGCCACCAGTTTGCCATCTTTGGTGCAGCTTCCGCGAAGCCGCATGTGCGCAGGATGCCTCTTCGTCGTCGAAACAATCGACTCCGTCCGCGAATAAACCATGCGCACCGGCTTCCCCAGATGCCACGCCGCTACTGCCAGAAACGGCTGCACGGAAAGATCAAGCTTGGAGCCAAATCCTCCGCCCACTGCCGTCGGAATGATGCGCACCCGCTCCGGTGCGATGCCCAGGATCGTGGCGATATCGCTGCGATCCATATAAGGAGACTGGGTACACGCCTGAATCTCGATCTGGTCGCCGCCGCGCCGTGCGAATCCCGCCTCGGGTTCGATGTAGGCGTGCTCAACAAATCCTGTTTCGTACTCGCCTTCCACTACGATGTCGGCCGCGTCCAATGCCTTGTCGACATCGCCCCGCACCACGCGCCCCCGCACCAGAATGTTCCCGGAGCGGTTCTCGTGGATGAGCCGAGCCCCCGCCGCCAGAGCAGCGCCGAGATCCTGGAGTGGCGGCAGTTCTTCCCAACGTACCGGAAAGTCCGCGACTTCCAATGCCTCCACCACCGCAGCTTCGCCAACCACCGCCGCTACAGCTTCTCCGCGATAGCGAGCCTCATCCTCCGCAAATACGGGCTGATCCGCGAATCGGCCAATCACGCCGTAGCAATTCTTTCCCGGCACGTCCTGCGCAGTAAAGACGGCTTCAATTCCCGGATGACCTAGAACAAACGCTGCCAGATCGCCAAAGTGAAATCGTGCCCGGTGGTAAGGACTGCGAATTGCCCGCACCGCCAGCGCGCTCGCCGGAGCCTCATCCGCGCCAAAAATCTCGCTGCCCTCGACTTTGGGCTTTCCATCCAGCCGGATTAACCTTTTTCCCACCGCAGCGCCCGCCCCGAGTGAAAGCGCGGCCGCACTCGACGGGATAATATTCTCTACCCTAGCAGCCTTCGTCCCAGCATCAAGAATCGCCGCGATGATCTTCCGATATCCCGTACAGCGGCAAAGCACGCCCCCAATCGCGTCCATCACCTCGGTCTCATTGGGCGCAGAGTCTCGCTCCAGCAAAGCCGTCGCCGCCACCAGCATTCCCGGAGTGCAAGCACCGCACTGTGCGGCGCCATGCTCAAGAAAAGCCTGCTGCAATCTCGCGCCCACTGACTCGCCCAAAAACGCCGCGCCCGGAAACGTTCGACCGGCCAGCCCTTCCACCGTCGTAACGTCGCATCCCTCCACCTGTCCCAGCGCCATCAGGCACGCGCAAACTGGATCTCCATCCAGCAGAACCGTGCAGGCCCCGCAATCTCCAGCGTCGCATCCCACCTTGGTTCCAGTCAGGCCTAGCTCCTCACGCAACACGCGAGAGAGCCGATGCAACGGCGAACTGGAGACAGTCACCGCGCGCCCGTTCACCCGAAACGCAATCGACTGCTCGCCCGCCGCCATCGTCTCTCGGGTCGAAGCCATCAGCCATTCTCCACGCATGCGTTCAACGCCCGCTGCACTAGCCGCAGCGAAGCGTCCATCCGATATTCCGCCGTAGCGCGCACATCATCAATCGGCGAAAGCGGAGCCAAATGCTCCGGCCTCACCAAAGCGCCCATTCCGTCGCGCACCGACGCGCCTACTAGCTCAGCCTCAAGTACACGCAAGCGCTGAGCTACAGCCGAGCACGATCCCACTGCGACCCGCGCCTCCAGAACACGCCGGCGGTCCTGCAGCAGCAGCACCACCGCGACCATCGAAATTGAAATCACCAGATAGCGCCGCGCGCCCAGTTTCACGAACGCCGAGGCCGCATCCTCGAGGCCGCGCGGAACCAGCACTGCCGTTAGGAGTTCATCCGGATTCCGCTGCGTCTTGCGATTCCCCACAATAAACTCAGCCAGCGGCATCGTCCGCGCGCCCCGCTTCGAAACCAATTCCACCTCCGCATCCAGCGCCAGCAGGGGCGGGACACCGTCGGCTGCCGGCGATGCATTGCACAGATTTCCCGCGATGGTGCCGCGATTCTGTATCTGCACCGAACCAACTTCGCGCGCCGCGCTCTTCAACGCATCAAGGCAGCGGGGAAGTGGTGTTCGTATGATCTCACTCCACGTTGTCAGCCCGCCAATGCGGATGCGGTCCGCTGTCCTCGATACGCCCCGCAGTTCGCCCAACCCCGAAACATCTACGACCGCGCCCTGCACCACACGATCACCGAGCGCGGGATAAAAATCGGTGCCTCCCGAAAGAATCCGAACGTCCCCCGCCGCCAGCAGGGCCACCGCTTCCTCCAGTGTTCTGGGCTTGGTGTACGACGCTTTGATGGACAACGATTGAGTCCCCGGAGTGAGTTGCTTGCCCCGTTAGGGTGCAGGATGTCCGCTATTTGTATAGCAATCACTCCGATTTGTACAGTACTCGCTGCTCTGCCCCAGAATCGATATTGCTCCACAACTCGCGGTGTGTAATTCTGTTGAGCGCAGCCCGATCAAAGAACTCCGGGAGAACCCTGATGCGAACTAAGTCTCTTTTTCTTGCACTGATTGTCTTTTCTTCCTCGTTAACCCTTTGGGCCGCCGACGCCATCACTCGCCTTAACCTCAAGGAAGGTCTCTGGGAAATGACCTCCACGCATTCCATGACCGGAATGCCCCCCATCCCTGCCGATGCTCTTGCCAAGATGACTCCGGAGCAGCGCACTCGCATGGAAGCCGCGATGAAGCAGAGCGGCGCCGGTATGCCCAAGACCGACGTTCGCAAACATTGCATCACCAAGGAAAAGCTCGAAAAGCAATCTGCGTTCGATGAAAACCGTAAGGATTGTACCCGCACCATTGTGAGTTCCACGGGCAGTAAGCTGGAAATGAAGATTCACTGCGAAGGGACGGAACAGCAGATGTCCATGGATGGAGCTTTTGTGGTGGAAGTCGTGAGTTCCGATAGCGCCAAGGGCTCGATGCATGCCGTCTCCAGCGGCAACGGTCGAACCATGAATGTGGATTTCACCTTCAGCTCCAAATATCTCGGCCCCGCCTGCGGAGATGTTAGGTAGTGTCCACGACGATGCCTCGAACCCGCAACCGACGGAGGGTGAGTCTCGCTGTTAGAGGCGTAGCGGCGGCCCTCCTCGTCCTTAGCCTGCTGCTGCCCGCGTTCTCCGTCGCACAGCCCGCGCGGCTCGCCCCTGAAAAGCGTGCGCACCTTGAAACTGCCATTTCTCGCTTCATGGCTGCCAACAGCATTCCTGGAGTTTCCGTGGCCATTGTCGAAAATGGCGCCGTCGAATGGACGGCAGGATTCGGCACCGCGGATCTTGAAAGCTCTGTGCCCGCGACTTCACACACGCTCTATCGCTTGGCCTCCATTTCGAAGTCCATCACTGCGACCGCAACGCTGCTGCTCTGGCAGCAAGGCATACTCGATCTTGACGCTCCCGTGCAGAAATACTGTCCCGCGTTCCCGGAAAAAGACGCCCCCATCACGACCCGCGAACTTCTCGGCCACTTGGGCGGAGTTCGGCATTACAAGTCTGAGTCGCAGGACGATCCGGAGATCGGCAACACGAAACACTTCCCGAACCCAATCCAGGGTGGGGTCGATTTTTTCAAGAATGACCCGCTCCTTGCCAAGCCCGGAGCCGAGTTCCATTACTCCACCCAGGGATTCACGCTGGTGGGTTGCGCCATCGAAGGCGCTTCTGGAGAGAACTATGTGGATTACGTCCGCAAGAATGTACTGGCGCCTGCGGGCATGACTCATACGGTTGTCGATGACCGCTTCGCTATCGTTCCCTATCGCACTCGGTTCTACAGCAAAGATAAATCGGGAGCAATAACGAACGCCGATTTCCTCGATTCTAGCTACAAGATTCCAGGCGGCGGCTGGCTCTCCTCTGCCGATGACATGGCTCAATTTGAAGTGGCCATGCTCAACGATCGACTGGTTGCTCGCACAACGCGGGACCTGATGTGGACTCCGCTGAAGCCGACCGACGGTAAAGACAACTCATACGCCTTGGGTTGGGGTACTGGGAAAGAACTTGGTGTCCTGGACGTGGGCCACGGCGGAGGCCAGCAGGGAACCAGCACGTTCCTCATGATTGTCCCCGAGCGGCGCGCCGGAGTCGTCGTCCTGATCAACCTCGATGGCGGCAACGCCTCCGACCTGGCCACCGAGTTGATGAAAATCGTGCTCGCTTCATCGCCGCCCCCGGCAAGGTAGGGCAACGCGGACGTCTCACAAGCACCGCGCGACCAACGCAGCGCATTGTTCCACGAACTTTGTCTCCCCCACGTTCCACGTGTCCTTGAAGAAACTGTTGATATCGAACTCAGCGACTACTCTTCCGCGAACCAGAATCGGCACGATGATTTCCGATTTCGTTTCTTGAACGCCCATCAGATATCGTGGATCCTTGCTCACATCATTCACCGCCACAGTCTTTCCGAGGCTCGCGGCTGCTCCGCACAATCCCTGATTCAGCGAAAGCCGTACGTGCGGCGTCAAGGTCCCCGAATGCGGTCCCAGCAACAGGTAGTTCGGATCGGCTCCATCCAGTAGGTAGAACCCCCCAGTTGTAGCGGACCAGTTCAGTGTGCAGTTGTTCGGAAATATGCTGCATTACCTCGTCGGCTTGGCTCCCGGGGATCGCGACCCGCTGGAATTCGACAAGAAGTTCTCGGTGTGTCTTCACCCGCCCTCCGGAAAGCGGCTCAATCCGCCCGCGACCTAGCATAACAATGTTTCTCAAATCATTAGCTGCAAAAGAAGCCCACAGAAAGGGCAGCGGGTAGCAAAGAAAAACGCGCAGCCCGAAGGCTGCGCGCAAGGAGGGAATGCTCGATGGTTTACTGGCCGGCAGCCACAGCCATCACTCGGGGCTGCGTTTGCTCGGCTCGGCCGACATACATCTTGTACGACTGGTACACGGCGAACAGCACTGCCATCAGTGCCGCCAGCGTTGCCAGTCCGCTAATTGTGCTGAACGCGGAGGCGATCGCAGTCAATCCCGCACCGATCACGTAGTTCGGGAACGACCACAAGAACACCTTGTGCCAGAGGGCAAAAGGATTGCCGCCTTCGGTCAGACCGATGATGCTGGCTACCGGCGCTGTGTTTGCCATGAAGTATGTGGCTGCCGCCAGCACCAGAGACATCGTGTGTGCTGTCGCGTGGGCCGCAAACATATGGCTATGATAGACCAGGTAAGCGAGGCCGGCAGCGTTCAGCAGTGTGCATGCGTTAAATACGAATTGGATTGGCTTCAGTTTATTCCCGCCGGATGTGTAGGATTGCGCGATCGCTGCCGTTACTGCTACCAGCAGGCTTGCGAACAATCCTAGTTGCATGACTCCTAGCAAAATGACGGGCAGATTTCCCGACATTGAGCTCGTCATCCCAGGTAGCTTCACCTTGAGGCGCGAACTCAGTGCGGCTGCCGCCATCAGGAGCACCAACTGTGGCCAGGCTTGCGTTTGCCATCTGACTACGCCGAACGACAGGGCGCACAGACTCGCAACGGCCACCATTCCGATCATGACTT
>OBLT010000194.1_pt1 | contig 46267 bp, 37 predicted proteins | sample 1518721 | NCBI WGS metagenome assembly OBLT01 (sample SAMEA3539307, study PRJEB22396) | soil metagenome | biome: tundra; feature: field; material: soil | place: USA | collected 2010-05 | depth 0.15 m | reverse complement strand
GGTTGCTGTTGGCGGTCATGGCTTTGTCCAGCGCCTCCTCGGCGGCCTTGGGGTTCCCAGCCAAGAAGTGCGCCAGGGCCAGGCTCATGGGCGCGCGACTGGTGCCCGCCTCGGACTTGGCCGCGACCTCGAGCACCGCGGCCGCCTCGGCGGCCCGCTCCAGCTTGATGAGCGCGATGCCCGCGATGAGGCGCGCCTCGGTGCCCACGGGCCCTTCGTCCACGGCGTAGACCCGCTCGAGCTCGACCAGGGCCTCGTCGTATTTCTTCTCGTCGAAGTCCAGGCAGCCAAGCGCGTGGCACGAGCGAACGAAAGACTGCGCTTCCTTGCGGGTGAACGCATCCTTGGCGCCCGACTTGCGCAACTCGGCCGCCACGGTTTCGGACACGCGCTGGACCTCTTTGAATTCTTTGCGCGCACCTTCGTTGTCGCCGGTCTGCAGGCGCGCAAGTCCAATCCCGGCCAGGGCATCGGCCCACTCGGGCCGCAGCGCGAGGGCGGCGCGGAATTCCTTTTCGGCGGCGCCGGGGCGGCGCTGCTCGAAAAGCCGCCAACCCGAGGCCAGCATTTCCTCGGGATCGGGTGCTGCTTGTGGGGCCACGGTAGCGCCTTCGTCCTCGGCCAGGTGGCACTTCTTGTATTTCTTGCCTGAACCGCACGGACAGGGATCGTTGCGTCCTGTGCTGGCGAGGCGCACGCGCGCCTTTTCGGCCTTGTCTTCGCCGGATTCCGTCTTCTTGGCTTGCTTCGCAGTCACGCGCCCAGTGTATCCACTCTGGCCACGACAGTCGACGGGGAAGAGGTGGCGAGGTCACGGCCCACCTGGACGCGAGCCCTACCGGCCGCCCGGGCTTAGCTTGGCGACCTCGGCCTGCAGGCGCGCGAGCACGCTCTTGTCGATGTCGGACAGGCGAACGCCGATGCGATGCCCGTCCTTGGCAACCACCTTGCCCTTGCCGTGGAAGAGCGAAATCCCATCGTTGTCGAGGATGGCCACATCGAAGGCCGCTCCGAGTGACGCCTCCTCTTCGATGGGAATCACGAACCCGCCGAGACGGATATTGATGAGGGGATTGTTGGTGAAGTAGCCGACGGTGAGTGGGGTCAGGCGAACGTGCAGATCGTGACCGGCAACCGAGAGTCCCGGCTGAACCCGCGTGGCGCCGCGAAGCGGGTGCGAAGCTCGCGCGGGTGAGGACGCAACCGGCTTGCCTTCTGTCACCCCGCTGTCGCTGGCGAAGTCGAGTGGAACCCAAGGCGTCCGACCTTCCTTCTCGTTGGTGGCCACGATGCCTTCCAGGCACTTGCGGCTGTCTTCGTCGAGCTCGCGGAATCGCACGCCCATTCCAAGGACCGGAGTGCGGGTAACCCTGACGACCTCGCCCTTGCCCTTGAGCAACAAGAGCCCGTCTTCGAGCGCGAGCTCGAAGTCGACCGTGGAGCCCACGCTGCCGGGGGTATCGCAGGCCAGGAACATCCCGGTGCGGCTGATATTCAGCGACTGGCTTTCGTGAAAGTCGAGGATGCTGCCATAGCGAACCCTCACCTGCGCCACGACGGGCACGCGCAGATCGCGCGGGATTTCCCCGGTGGACAGGGGGCTGGAGTCGGAGATCGAGTAGGGCCTGGATGGTCGGCCGCCCGCGAGAGCACCCGGAATGGAACCGAGATCCTTGCTTCCTTTTGCTTCCGTCATGGATCCGAATGGGTGCGTTTAGGGCACGAACTCGGGAGGATTACTCCCGCCCGTGCCGAAAAAGAACTGTTCCGCCTGTTCGAAGAGAAGCTTCTGGCCGACCTCCGAGCCAAGATCTAGGCGGAGCTCGTTAACGATGCGCTTCGAGAACTCGATCCACTGCATCCACGCTTGTTGCGAGATGGTGTCGTAGATGCGTTGACCAAGCTCGTTCTTGAACGGCTTGTAGCTCATCGCGGGCAGCTCTTGTCCCAGCTTGGCGCACTTGACTAGGCGAGGCATCGGGCCTCCTCGTTGTCGATCATGACAGAGGATCTTAGCAGGTCTTTCGCCCTCCACTCCTTGATCTGGTATTCCGCCGCGCACCGCCAACTCGTATCCCGTCGGTCGCTGTCATGGAAACCCTGGGAGGGTTTGCTCTGCACTCGGCACCTGCCACCCGCCCTGCCTCCCCCTCGCTGCGCTCGGCCTCGCCAAACCTTCCCGCGATGGTTCGCGCCGAGCCAAGCTCGGCGGCTCCCCACGCGACTTGGGCGACAAAGGTAATGGTCCCGAGCACCCAGTCGACAAGCTACCGTTGCTCCCTTCCAGGCCTGGCGGGGTTCGCAGGTGTTCCGTCGCCCGGGACCGCGCTCTTTTTCCCACAACCTGGGCCGAATCGCCAGTGCCAAAGATTCCTAATCCTAATGGGAACCCTGGGCGGGTTCCCAAACCCTCGGCCCCCTCCCACCCACCACCACGCCGCTCGCTTCGCTCGGCCTCGCGCGCTCTGGCGAAGGCGCGAGGGTCGCGTCCGAAGGACGCGAGGGTGGGGGGGGTGGAGGTGGAGGTCCCGAAGCACCGACAGCGTCGGTGGGCACAGCCCGCCTCCGCCCACGCGATCATGGGAAGTCTTGAACGCTCAGGCGGCCAAGCCTAGCCCGTGACGCCTTGTCGGCGCAGATAGTCCACGTAGTACTCGGAGGGCTGACGCTCGCTGAGCTCGCCGCGCTCGATGGCTTCCTCGCACAACTTGCGCAGCTCGCCCACCCGGCGGGACGGCGCCAGTTTGAACGCCTCCATGATGGCGTTGCCTACGCCAGGGGGCAGGGGCGGCACGCGCGCGTCGAGCTCGCGCACGGCCAGGATCCTTTGCACCAGGGATTCGACATTGCGAGCGGCTTCTTGTTTGCGACCAGGGCGCGCCGACGTGACGTCCGCTCGAGAAAGGCCGACCAGATCTTCGAGAAGATCGCCCATTTCGTGATCGAACCTGCGCACGGCTGCGTCGGTCCACCCGGTCTCGTAGGCATTGGCACGCAGGTGGTGCAGGATGAGCGCCTGGATCTTCTGCCGGTCGCCGCGCTCGAAACCGAGTCGACGCGCGATGGGCGGAAACATCCGCGCACCCAGTTCGGCGTGGCGGTGGAAAGTTACTCGGCCGTCGGGCAGGAATTCGCGCGTGGAGACCTTGCCAATATCGTGGAGCAAAGCGGCCCAACGCACCAGCGGACGCTCGGGCGCCTGCATGACGACCTGCTTGGTATGCTCCCAGACGTCCTTATGTCTGCGCCCGGCCTCCTGTGAGAAATCGACCGTCGCTTCTAGCTCGGGCAAGAGAACGGCCAGCGCCCCGGCATCGTGAAGCCATTGCAAAGCCTGCGCTGCGAATGGACCCATGATGACGAGCTCGATGGCCTGACGCTGGCGGACAGGTGGCAGCCCGGCCAGATCCTGGGCGGCGAGTCGCGCGGCCTGGGTGACTTCTGGCGCCAAGGTGGCGCCAGAGCTGGCCATGCGGACCGCCACATCCAGAATTGCCTCCGCTCCGCTGCCGAACGGCACTGCGTCCTCATGCATGGATCAGAACCAGATCTCGCAAATCCTGCGCCCGAAGAAACCTACGCTCGCTTGAACCTACGCCAATCGCGAAAACCTACGGTTGGCTGATCTTCTTCTTGTCTTGATCCCACTTCTTCCGCAAGTGGTCGAGAATCGGCTGCGGCTGTTTGAGACGGCCAGCCAGGCTCTTTTCCGAAATGGGGTAGTTGGTTCCGAACTTCAGGCCCTCGTCGTAGAGGAACGTCCCGACCTCCTGGTCGTCGACGAACTGCGAGATCTTCTTGCGTGCATACGCTGCCTTGCGCAGCGACGTCCACCGGCTGTCGAACCATGCCACCAAGGCTTGGCCGCATGCCCGCTCGAACACCGCCAACTCGCTGGAAAAGCGACCGAATTCTTCCGCGAAGCGCTCTTTGAAAAGCGGTGCGCTCTCGCCGCCGCCTTCCACCACGCGTTTGGCGGCGAGGCGAAGCACGATGGCGTCCTCGCTGTAGCGAAGGTAGGGCTCGATGTTGCCCTCGCGGGGCGGGATGATGTACACGACGGCGGCTGCGGCGATTTCGCGAACGTCGTGCTCGAGGTCCGGATCCGACACCGCCTCGAGAAGAACCTTGAGATCGAAGGGCAGCGAAACCAAGGCCCGCGCAAGTGTATCCAGGAAACTGCGCTCTTGGTCCTTGTCCATGGGTCGTGCTGGGGCGAGAGGATGGTTGGCGATTGGTGACGACTGACTGCCGCCGCCAGATGGCGCTCATACTACTCAATTCTCATAGGAAAGACACTGCCTAGCGGAACTCGCCCATTCATTCTAGCGAGGCACAGTGCGCCGCGAAACCAGCGACCCCTTGGAAGCGATTGATTCGTCGGCCAACAGTCCTTAAACTCGTGGGCCGGGCGGCAAGCGGCTCAAGCCACCCAAAAGGTAAACTAGGTGTCAGACAACTTTCGTAGAACAGATCCCCGCTACTCTCGCCGGCTAGACGTCGAGGTCATCGCAGGCGACCAGAAACGCGCCGCCACCACGGTGAACATTTCCTTGGGTGGCCTCTTCGTGGAAACGGAAGAGGCCTTTCCACTCCAGACTCGGTTGCAGGTCCGTTTCAAGATCCCAACCCAGCCCGAGCCCATCGAGGTCACCGGCGAAGTACGCTGGGTTGAAGCCGGTGGCGCCGGCCAACCGAGTGGCATGGGTATTCGTTTTCAAGGTCTGCGCGCGCGCGAAGTCTGGGCCCTGAACCGCTTCTTCCAGGGCTAAGGAGTCGCGGCGCAAAGCTAGCGCCGCAGCGGTTCGGGCAAGAGCGGCGATGGCGATCCCGTGTAGGTGATCCACAACTGGTGAGCCGCGCGGGTCATGGCCACGTGGAGCAGCCGGCGCGCGTGGTCGCTGTCCGGATACGATTCCTGATTGGCGTCCAGCAGAATCACGATGTCGAATTCGAGCCCCTTGGTCTGCTTGACGTCGGTCACGTCGATACCGGGCCGGAAGCAAAAATCCTGATCGGCGACGAGCCGCAGCCCTGGCACCTCGGCCGCCGAGAACGCCTCGAAGTAGAGGCGCGCCTGTTCGGCATGGCGAGCAATCAAGGCCACCGAAGCCAAAGGCTCTCGGTGCACAAGATCGCGCAGCATACGCACCAGGAACTCGCACGCCTCACCCGAAGAGCCGAAGGGAAAACTCTCGACCTCGGCGCCCAGGCGCGGCACTTGCGGCCGCTCGTCGCCCATGAGCGGTCCGAGCACGTGGAGCGCGCAATCGACGATCTGGCGGGTGGAGCGGTAGCTGATACGCAGGGGCTCGACACAGGCGTGCGGCAGGCCCAGACGTTCGAGCATTTCGGTCCAGCTCACAAAACCGTGCTCGGGCGCGATGCCCTGGTTGGTGTCGCCAGCCAGGGTGATCGATCGGCGCGGCGTTGTGCAATCGAGCAGCACCGCCAATTCCACGGGGGCAAAGTCCTGCACTTCGTCGATCATCAGGTGATGGTAGTCGAGCGGTCCTTTCGCGCCTTGCAAGGGTCCGCGTTGAAGCTGGTGGATGCGCAGAAGCAGCGCCTCGTCCTCGGCGTCAAGGGCGTACCGCTCGCCGTCGTCGGCGACGCTGGCCGAGCCTGTGCGCAGGCGTTCGCGATCCACACACCAGCGATGAATACTTTCGATCTGGCCGTCAGAAAACAACCCGGGAGCGTGCGCCGCGAATCCGCAGCTCAAGGCTTGGCGATCGGTGAGCAAGGAAGCCCACTCACCGATCACGTCGCGCGTGCGCTCGCGCAGGCGCGTGCCGCTGGCCTCGATACGCGTGCGCACAACCGGCGGCAGGACCGCCTGCTTCACCCAGCGAGCCAGCTCGGTCACCCGCGCGTCGACCGGCCCGCGGCTCTGATCCCAGACGGAGAGCAGCGCCTGGATCTCGGGGCCGGCGCCCAACTCCGATTCGAGAACTTGCCGGCACCAGCTCGACATTTCGGCCTGCCGGTCGCCCAAGATCGCCAACATCGCCCCGTGCGATTTCGCGCGCATCACCAGCGGCGGCGTGTCTTCCGTGATGTCGCAGGAGAGGCCCGCCAGCGAGGCCCTGCGCACCTCTTCGGCCCAATGGGCGAAGGTCCGGACCTTCACGCCCGGCACTTGCAGTTCGGGCAGAACCCGCGAGACGTACGCCGCGAGCGCGCGCTGGTAGACGCTGACCAGCATGCTTTCGGGCCGAAAATGCCCGGGCTCGGCGAAGTTCAGGTAGGCGATGCGGTGCAGACCGATGGTGGTCTTGCCACTGCCCGCCGAGCCTTGCACCACGATGACGCCCGAGCTCGGCCGGGAAACGAGCTCGAACTGCCGCGGGTCGATGAGCGCGGCGATGGCGGGCAGGAATCGGTCCGCGCGGCGTTGCCCGTGACTTTCGAAACCAAGACGCGGCCTCTGTTCGGGCTGGGACAAAGGCGATGGCTGCGCGCCGGTCCAAGCCGCGACGCCAAGCCGAACCTTGTCGAGATCCAGGCTGCGCCAATGGGTATCCGGCGGTTCGCGGGAGAAGATCCCTTGCGCGGAAGCCACCCGCCGCAGCTTTGCGTCCACGATGGTTAGCGTTCGGCGTGCCAGCACCTCGCCCACCACTTCGCGTTCACCGAGCCGCTCTTCGAAGGAATCACCCTCGTCGTAGCGGTAGTAGAGGCGCGAAACCGGCGCGTTTCTCCAGTCGACGATCTGCACGCCACCACCGGGCTCGACGTATCCGCGCTGGCCAATGAGCACGTCCCGGCGGCGGCCGTCCTGCATCAGCCGGAGGTGCCCAAAATAGGGCGACCGCCTATCGACGGGAACGCTTTCGCCGCGGCCGCGCTGGCGCGACAGCGCCTCGATTCGATGCATTTGTTCCAGCAGCGGGCCTTGATCCTCGGGTTTGGCCTCGGCCAAGGCATCGCGCAGCTCGATGAGCGTGGCCGTGTCGTCGACCGGCGTGCGCGAGCGCTGCGGTGGCGCATCGATTTTGGCCAGCACCACGCGAAGAAGCGCTTCCTCTTCGACGACAATCGTCGGAGGGCTGGCACTGGCCGTTGTGGCCGGTTGCGCGGTTGCGCGCTGGTGAACTTCGTTCTTCACGACAAAGTCGTCTAGTGTAGTGAGAGTTCGCGGGCTTGCCAACCATCGTAATGGGAACCCTGGAAGGGTTCCCAAACCCTCCCGCGCTCTGGCTCCGCCGGGCGAAGCCCTGCTACGCCTACGCGATTGGAATCACGCCGCGGGCATGCGGACGGTGAAGGTGGTGCCTTTTCCTGGCTGGCTGAGCACGTCAATCGTGCCCCCGTGCTCCTCGACGATGCGGGCCGTCGTGGCAAGGCCAAGGCCTGTTCCGCCGGTCTTCTTCGAGAAGAACGGTTCGAAGATGTGCTCGAGGTCTTCCCGGGCGATGCCCACGCCCGTGTCGCGCACCATGAGGATGGCCTCCGCGCGGGTTGCATTCTTCTTGGCCGTGGAAAGGTAGATCGTCCCGCCGTCGGGCATCGCATCCACGGCGTTGCGCAGAAGATTCCACAGCACCTGCTGCATTTGCCCGGAGGCGGCCTCGACCCACACGCCAGTTTGGGCGTGGAGCTGCAAGTGAACTTCCTTTGTACGCCGCTCCTGCTCGAAGATCTTGGCGATCTCGGTGACCATTTCGCCGAGGTCGAGACGCTGCCGGTCTTCCGTGCGCGGACGCGCGTAGTCGAGCAGGTTGCTGATGAGCGCATTGACCCGATCGACCTCGCGCACGGCTATATCCACCAGGTTGCAGGTTTCGGCGTCCGCGCCGGAAAGTCGTTTGAGCACCTCGACCGAGCCCGAGATGCTGGCCAGGGGATTGCGAATTTCGTGGGCGATGTTGGCGGCCAAGCGGCCGATACCGGCCAAGCGCTCGGCGCGCGCCACTGCCTGCTCCATGTGGCGCAGATCGGTCAGGTCCTGAAAATGGATGACCCGTCCGGTGACCTGGCCCGAGTGGTCGGACAGCGGGGTCGCGGAAAGACCGAGACGGCGCTCGACGCCATCGGCTCTGATCGCATCCACCTCGTCGCGCAAAACGCGTCCAAGCGCACCGGCCTTAGCCAGCACCCCGTCGAGCGATGGGATGTGGTTGGCCAATTTCTGGCCGACGGGCGGGGCACTGACGATTCCCAGGATGTCGCAGGCGGCGTCGTTCATCGTGGTGATGGTGCCATCGAGCGTGGTGGTAACCAGACCAGACGAAAGGCAGCGAATAGTATCTTGGTGCAGCGACGCGAGATCGCCCACCAACTGCTGGTGCCGGACGAGACGCTCGCCTGCCTTGCGTCGCTGTCGCGCGAGACTCACGCCGAGGGAGCCAACCGAGATCAGTCCAGCCAAGAAAATCACGATGCGAAAGACGAGATCTTCTCGCGTGAGATCCCAGGGAAAGACGGTCTGGCCGGTGATGGGGGGAAGGATCTTCAAGTAGCCGAGCAGCGAGATGCTGACGAAGAGCAGGGCGCTGGCCAAAGAGACGCTGGCGGCGCCGAAGCCCTTGGGCAGCGCTGAGATCGCGACCACGTCGATGAGGTAGAGAAAGGTATATCCGCTTTGCGCTCCGCCGGTGGCGTGAACGAGCAAGGTCACCAAGATCAGATCGACCCCGATCTGGATGTCGGCGAAATGGATCGGATCCTGGATGCGCTTGAGACTGACGGCGTAGGCGAGACTGGCGAGATAGGTCGTGGCCAAAAGACCGAAGACGAAGCGTCCGAATGGACTTGCAAGCGTCTCGGGCGACCCTAGCGTCCAAGCCAGGACCACCACCGACAGCATGAGCACCGTGGCAAGCGTGGTGCGCACGAGCATGAGATAGGTGACGATTCTCAGGGCTTCAGCGTGAGGCTTGTCGAGCGGGCCTACCTCGGAGGCGCTGCCCACGAGAACCAGGGGGATGACCTGGCCTGGGGGAAAGCCATCCCGATCCTCGGCTGGCCGAGCAGGTCCATCCGCCGAGCCTTGAGTCGCGTCATCCATCGTGTCGACTTGCCCCGCGCTTGGCCCGACGGCGAGCTAGCTCTTGATGTTGCCGGCCATCTCGAAAATCGGAAGGTACATGGCGATGACCAGACCACCCACCACGGTGCCCAAGAACACCATCATGAGGGGCTCGATCATGCTGGTCATGGACGCCACCGCGACGTCGACTTCTTCTTCGTAGAAGTCGGCGATCTTGGTCAGCATGGCGTCGAGCGCACCGGTCTGCTCGCCGACGCTGATCATCTGAACCACCATGGGCGGCATGAGGCCGGTTTCCATGAGCGGCGTGGACATATCCTTGCCTTCCGAGATGCGCGCGCGGACGAACATGATGCCGTCCTGGACCACGACGTTCCCGGCCGTCTTGCCCACGATCTCCATGGCATCGAGAATGGGAACGCCGGATGAAAGCAGGGTTCCCATGGTCCGCGTGAAGCGTGCCACCACGGTCTTGCGCAAGACATTGCCCAGGATGGGTAGTTTCAACAGCATGCCGTCCCACGCCAGCCGGCCTTTGCGGGTGCGCAGGATAAGGACCCAAGCAGTGTAGAGCGCGGCAAGCCCCATGAGGATGAAGGGCAGGTAGTTCCGCATGGCGTACGAGAGATCGATGACCATCTGGGTCGGTTTGGGCAATTTGCCCCCGCCGAAGTCCTTGAACATCTTCTCGAACACCGGGATGACCTTGGTCAGCAGAACGACGACGACAATGCCCGCGATGAAAAGCACGATGAGCGGATAGCTCATGGCGCCCTTCACGCGGCGGCGCAGCTTCTGCGCCTTTTCCATATACTGGGACAGACGCTGCAGAATCGTGTCAAGGATACCGCCCGCTTCGCCAGCCGCGACTAGGTTCACGAAGAGGTTATCGAAGATCTTGGGGAAACGGCGCATGGCATCCGACAAGGTGAGGCCACCTTCCACGCTGGTGCGGATCTGGGCCAGGATCTTGCCAAAGCGTTTGTTCTCCGCCTGCGACGACAATATCTCCAGGCACTGCACGATGGGCAAACCCGCGTCGATCATGGTGGCGAAGAGACGCGTGAAGATGACGATATCGTTGACACTAACTCCGGTACCGATGGTGGGCAGCGTGATCTGAAACGGCTGTTTCTTCACCGTGACCGGCGAGAGCTGCTGCATCTTGAGCTTGTTGTGGACGGCCTCCTCGGTTTCGGCCTCCATGACGCCCTTCTTGACGTCGCCCGTCCGCGTACGTGCTTCCCAGATGAAGGCTTTCATTTGCGCTGCCATGGCTCTTTATCCTCTCATCCTCTTCCCATGGGCGGTCGGCCACCCGGCCTGCCTGTCGATGCCCCACCGCCGGACGAAATGATCTGTTCCAGCTCCTCGGGCTCAGAACTGTGGCCCATCGCCTCTTCGAGCGAGACCAACCGGCGCAAGTACAGACTGGCCAGACTTTGGTTCATGGTCTGCATACCGGACTTGCCCTGTCCGATTTGCATGATGGAATAGATTTGGTGGATCTTGTCCTCGCGGATGAGGTTGCGGATGGCGGCGTTGGGGATCATGACCTCCAGCGCGGGAACGCGGCCTTGCCCGGATGCGCGCGGCAAGAGCGCCTGGCTGATGATCCCTTCGAGGACGAAAGACAGTTGCGCGCGGATCTGCGACTGCTGGTTCGGGGGGAAGACGTCGATGATGCGGTTGATGGTCTGCACCGCAGAGTTGGTGTGCAAGGTGGCGAAGCATAAGTGGCCGGTTTCCGCCGTGACCAGCGCTGCCTCGATGGTTTCGAGATCGCGCATTTCGCCGATAAGCACGACGTCCGGATCCTGGCGCAGGATGTACTTGAGCGCCTTCTTGAAGGTGTCGGTGTCGGCGCCGATTTCGCGTTGATTGATGAGGCACTTCTTGTGCGGGTGCAGGTATTCGATGGGATCTTCGATGGTGATGATGTGCTCGTGCCGTTCGGAATTGATCTTGTCGATCATGGCCGCCAGCGATGTGGTCTTGCCCGAGCCCGTGGGTCCGGTCACCAGAACCATTCCGCGCGGCTTGTTGCACAGCTCTTCGATGACGGGCGGCAAGCCCAGATCGCCGAAGCTTTTCACCTGGAACGGCACGGTCCGAAAGGCGCCGCCCACCGCCCCCCGCTGCATGAAGAGGTTGGCGCGAAAGCGCGCGACCCCACGCACGCCGAAGGAGAAATCGAGCTCTTTGTCCTCCTCGAAACGCAGCTTCTGGGTGTCGGTCAAGACCGAGTAGCACAGCTGCTTGGTGTCCACCGGCGAGAGCTGATTCACCCGCAAGGGCACGAGCACACCGTCGATGCGCAACTGCGGCGGGGATCCCGTCGTGATATGGAGGTCCGAAGCCCCCTGCTCGACCATCGCCTTCAGTAGCTGTTGTAGATTGACGTTGAGCCCACTCGCAGGTGCCGGCGTCGTGTCCAAACTGCCTCCTCTAGTCGGCGGCCGTAATGCGCGCCACCTCTTCGACCGAGGTGACCCCCTGGCAGATCTTGCGTATGCCCGACATACGCAAAGACCGCATTCCACGCCGAACGGCCTCGGCTTTGATTTCCACGGCAGCCGCCCCCTGCAACACCAGTTCCTTGAGCGGATCGGTAAACGGCATGACTTCGTAGAGCGCCACACGGCCCTTGTAGCCGGTCATCCCGCACGTTTGGCAACCGGCGCCGCGCATGCAGGCGGCCGTGTCGATCTCCGCCTCGCTGGCACCGAGCAACTTGAGCTCATCCTTGGGTGTGGGGATGGGCTGTTTGCAATTCGCACACAACTTGCGAACGAGACGTTGCGCTTGCACCAGCTGCACGGCGGCCGTGACCAGGAAGGGCTCCACGCCCATGTTGAGCAAGCGCGTGATGGTCGAAGGCGCGTCGTTGGTGTGCAGGGTCGAGAGCACGAGGTGGCCGGTGAGCGCGGCCTTGATACCGATCTCGGCGGTCTCGAAATCGCGGATCTCACCGATCATGATGATGTCGGGATCTTGGCGCAAGAACGAGCGCAGGGCCGCGGCGAAGTTGAGCCCGATGTCCTCGTGCATTTGCACCTGGTTGATACCGGCGAGGTTGAACTCGACGGGATCCTCGGCGGTGCAGATGTTGTCGGCGATCTGGTTCAGCTCGGAGAGCGCCGAGTACAGCGTGGTGGTCTTGCCCGAACCCGTGGGCCCGGTGACGAGCACCATGCCAAAGGGCGCCTCGATGGCCTTCTTGAAATCGGCAAGCTGGTCCTCTTCGAAACCGAGCTTGGTCATGTCGAGCTGCAAGTTGCCCTTGTCGAGGAGACGAAGAACGATCTTCTCGCCGAACAGGGTGGGCAGCACGGAAACGCGAAAATCCATTTCCTTGTTGGCCCCGACCTTGAGCTTGATGCGTCCGTCCTGCGGCAGCCTGCGCTCGGCGATGTCGAGGTGGGACATGATCTTGAGGCGACTCGATAGCGCGGCCTTGAGCTTCACCGGCGGCGACATCTCCTCATGGAGCACGCCGTCGACCCGGTAGCGCACGCGGTAGCTCTTCTCGTAGGGCTCGACGTGGATATCGGAGGCGCCCTTCTGGATCGCGGAGAGCAGGATGTGGTTGCACAGCTTGACCACCGGCGCGTCGTCCGCGGCGCGTTCGAGGTCGAGGTCGTTGACGTCTTCCTCGCTGGAGGCGCCCACCTCGACCTGCTCCTGGATCTCGTTCATCACCTGGTTGATGTCGAGCTCGTTCTGGCGCTGGTAGTACTTCTCGATGGCTTCGGTGATGCTGACCTCGGAGGCGACCACCACCTCGATGTTGTAGCCCGTAACGAACTTGAGATCGTCGATGGCCAGGATGTTGGAAGGATCGGCGATGGCGATGATCAGCGACGAACCGGCGCGGTTCACCGGGATCACGCGGTGCCGTTCGACGACTTCCTTGGGCAACAGCGTGATGACGTCCCGATCGATTTCGAACTCTGAAAGGTTGATGGCGGGAACACCGTACTGCTTGGATAGGAATTGGGTGAGATCATCCTCTTGGATGGCCCCCACCTTGATGAGGGTGTTCCCCAGGCGCTCGCCTGACTTCTTGCTCTCCTCCTGAGCACGCTGAAGCTGCTCGGGTGAGATGATTTGGTCCCGGAGCAGTAGCTCCCCGAGTCGACTCATGTTTCCCCTAAGAACCGTCGGTAGAAAAGAACGGCTGCTTGAGCCGATGATCGTAACAGTGGGTCAGCGAGGAGGCAAGATCATCGCTCGCGGATCACCAGAGCGCACGTAAAATGCGTCAGTCGAATTGGCTCTTTGGGCCGGAGCCTATGCCGATGGGAGCTGAGCGAGCAGGAGAGAAGCGTTCGCTAGTTGTCGAAGGGATCCGCGTAACCGCTAGACTTCGCCTTCTTCCCGCCAGCGGCCTTGGGGGCCTTCGCCGCCGGAGCAACGACGGACGCGGGCGCGGCCTTCGGAGCAGCGGCCGCCGCCTTCGGAGCAGCGGCCGCCGCCTTCGGAGCAGGTGCGGGCTTCGGAGCGGGCGTGGGCTTTGGAGCCGCGACGTGAGCCACCTTGTGGGACGTGGGCTTTCGCGCTTTGGGTGGCACCTTCTCGTTCTCTGGCGCCATACCTTCCCCTGCGGCGGAAGCTGGAATTTCGGGAGAAGGCGCGGGCGCCGGGGGCTTTGCGGCTGCCGGTGGCGGCACGGCGGCCACGGGCGGCACGCTCGGTGGGAGTGGTTCGACGTGTGCGGGAAGCGTGGGTGGCGGCGGTGGCGGCGCGGGCATAATGACCACTGGAGCTGGTGGCGCCGGCGTGGGCATGATCAGTTTGAGAAACAGGACGGCCAACACGAACCCGAACAGAACCAACGATCCACCCAAAATCAGATACATAAATCTGGACTTGGCAGCTCCTCCGTTCGCGGCGGCCATGGGTTCGGTTATAGCTGGCCGCATCTCTTCCTGAACCACGATGGGATGGTGTTCTCGCGAGGCAGAACGGCCCTCTCGGTAGGCGGCCTCCTGCTCTTCAGCGACGAGCGGATTGTCCGTCACCAACGTACGATCGTCGTTCGGCGGTGAAACCTCGAAGCTGGCCGAAAATGGACTCGCGAACGCCACCGCGGGGGGCGTCGGAGCCGCAGGTGGCGCGATGGATTCGGGCAGGGGCAGAGGCTCGGCCAAGGCGGGCATGGCTGGTTCGGGTTCTGGCGCCTTGGCCGGAAGCACCAGCTTGGCGAGCAAGTCCTCGTAGGCGAGGTTCGTCTCTTCACCCGGTTCTTCAACGCCTTCTTTTTCTTCCGCATCATCCGCGACCGGCGAGGGCGGCGGCGGCATGAACGTGCTGACCAAGACGGGCCCAGGGGTCTCAAGCATCACGTCGAGACCGTCATCTAGAGGCTGATCACCCTCAACCCGACCTGGCCGGGATCCGCCTTCGATCAGGAGATCTGCGATGTCATCGACGGATGCCTCAGGGGATCCATCGGCCTTTCGTGTCGGCCCGGGGCCAGTCGACATTGGGGAATTCCTTTCTGCGGCCTCACCGCGAAAACGTTGAGGCAGGGGGGGGAGAAGCGAAGTTTCTTGTCGGCGGGCTACAAAGTCAATCCCTGACGTACAGTTCACCAGGTTTGACACTTGACGGCCCCGTACTAAGGTTGCTCCCCTGTCGCTCCAGGTCGACAATCCATGCCCAATCAAGCCCACCGTCCCACGCGTCGTATCGCACATTCTAGCCGTCAAGGGCGGGAGCCAGCGCAACCCGATTCGCACCACAGCGGTGGAATGTCGATGCGCCAGGGCGTGTACCGACTGTCTGACGATGTGGCTAGACGCGTCAAACTTGGGCATCCCTGGATCTTCCGCGAGGCCCTTGGCCAGCGCAAGGTCACCGAGGCCACAGGAAGCCTGGTGGATTTGGTGGCCAACAACCGGACTTTCCTTGCCCGCGGGTTCGTCGATGGCGAGCACCCGATTGCGGTCCGCATCGTCACGCGTGATGCAGACGAGCGGGTGCACCCTGGATCGGGCGCTATCGCGGCGCGATTCCAGCGTGCGGTGAAGCTGCGCTGGCAAGTCCTTGGCAGCCAGCGTCCGACGGCCCTGCGGCTCTTCTCGGGCGAAAACGAAGGCCTGCCCGGGGTGACCGTCGATCGATACGGCGACTTCGTGGTCGTGCAGTGGCTCTCGGCGGGGGCCCTGCCCTGGCGGGATGAGCTTTACGAGGCCATCATCGCGTCCGTCGCCCCGCGCGGCATCTACGACCAGAAACGCGTGCGATCGCTGGGTGGGCAGGCCGCCCCCGAGCCCGCGGTCAAGGTGTGGGGCGAAGAGGCGCCGCTAGAGATCGTTGTCGAGGAAGAAGGCTGCCGCTTTGCCGTCGATGTGACTGCGCCTCTTGGTGTGGGCTTTTTCCCGGATATGCGCCTCGGTCGCGACGCTGTTGCCCACCGCGCGGCCGAACGCCGGATGCTCAACTTGTTTTCCTACACGGGCGCCTTTTCCGTGCGCGCCGCCAAGGCTGGTGCGACGGAGGTTGTCGCCGTGGATACTTCCGCCAAGGCCCACGCACGTGCGCGGCGCAACTACGAGCTGTCCGGGTTCGATGCAAGCCACGTGGAGCTCATCACCGCGGACGCCATGAAGACCCTCGAACGCTTCACCGATCGCAAGCGTTTCTTTGACCTCGTGGTTTGCGATCCGCCGACCTTTTCGCACGGCCAGGGGAAGCCCTTTTCCGCCACCTCTGATCTCGGCCAACTCGCGGGGGCCGCCGCTTCGGTGCTCGTGCCCGGCGGATTTCTCGCCTTCGCCACCAACGCCGCCAAGCTGTCATCTGCGGATGTAGACCGCGCTATCGCCGAGGGCGCGGCTGCCTTCGGCCACGACCTGCGCATCATCGAGCGCCACGGACTGCCCGCGGACTTTCCCGTCAACCCCGGTTTTCCCGAGGGCAACTACCTCAAATTCGTGCTCGCGGTCAAGGTATAATGGGAACCCTTAAAGGGTTCCCAAACCCTCCCGCGCTCTGGCTACGCCGGGCAAAGCCCGCCTACGCCTACGCGATCATGGGAACCCCGAGAGGGTTCTGCGCTGCACTCGCAGGCCAGCAGGCCGTGGGCAAAGCCCGCCTACGCGGCGGCAAAGGCCAGAGCAATTCGCCGACCAGCAAGTGTTCGGTCCGGGGCGCCATCGACGGTGGCGATCGCGGCTGCTGCGCTGGCCCCGACCATCGCCACGGCCGCGACGTTGTCGAGGGTGATGCCACCAATGGCGACCACAGGGACGTGAATCACTGTCGCAACTTCCTGCAAGGCGGCCAGGCCGACCGCAGAGTCCGCGTCGGCCTTGGTCTGCGTCCGGAACACAGGACCGAAACCAATATAGTCCGCCCCCCCGGCCACGGCGGCCTTGGCTTGTTCGAGGTCGTGGGTCGAGATGCCGATGGCAAGCGCGTGCGCGCGGGCCGCGCTTCGAACGCGCAGTACCTCGGCCAGAGGCAAGTCGCCTTGTCCCAGGTGAATGGCATCGGCGCCGACCGCCAAAGCCGCGTCCAGGCGATCGTTCACACACAGCGGAACATGATGCTGGGTGCACAGCCCCCGCAGGGCGTGTCCCAGTTCGCACAGCCCCGCGAGGCCGAGCTGCTTTGCCCGCAGCTGCAGGCAGCATGGCTTGGCCGCGAGAAGTTCGCTTGCATGACGGCGTGCAGCCGCTAGATCCAGAGAAGATCCCTTCACATCGAGAATTGCGTAGTAGCCTTGAATCCGAAGCGCCATGGCCGTGTCTGGTTTTGGCACAGTCGCTGGCAACCGTCGATTCATAGATGCAATCATGCCGACCCCATTCAAGCTGGTGACCGATCTGAAACCCGCAGGCGATCAGCCGCGCGCCATCGAGGAGCTCGTCGCTGGCGTCAAGCGTGGTGATGCGGCGCAGGTCCTGCTCGGCATCACGGGCAGCGGCAAGACCTTCACCATGGCCCAGGTCATCGAGCGCGTGCAGCGACCGACCCTGGTGGTGGCGCACAACAAGACCCTGGCCCACCAACTGTTCGGCGAGTTCAAAGGCCTGTTCCCCGACAACGCGGTCCATTTCTTCGTCAGCTACTACGACTACTACCAGCCCGAGGCCTATGTGCCGTCGACCGACACCTTCATCGAGAAGGACTCGCTGATTAACGAAGAGATCGATCGCATGCGTCACGCTGCGACCTACGCGCTGCTCACCCGACGTGACGTCATTATCGTAGCATCGGTGTCGTGCATCTACGGCATCGGCGCGGCCGAGGCGTACCTTGGCATGAAGATCGATCTAGCCGCCGGGGTCGAGGTTCGGCGCGACGCGGTTCTGCGCCGGCTCATTGAGATCCAGTACGAACGCAACGACGTGGATTTTTCCCGCGGCACCTTCCGCGTTCGCGGCGACGTGGTAGAAATCTTCCCGGCCTACGAGCGCGAGAAAGCCCTGCGCATCGAGTGGTGGGGCGACGAGATCGAAACCATTTCCGAGGTCGACCCCTTGCGCGGAAAGGTTTTGCGCAAGCTCGACGAGGTGTCGATCTTTCCAGGCTCGCACTACGTGACCCCGGCCGACGAGCTGGTGCGCGCCATGACCGGCATCAAGGAAGAGCTGCGCGAGCGCCTGGTCGAGCTGCACACCGCGAATCGCCTGGTGGAAGAGCAGCGCCTGTCGCAGCGGACGCTCTACGACCTGGAGATGCTCGAACAGATGGGCCGCTGCAAGGGCATCGAGAACTACTCGCGCCATCTCTCGGGACGCAAGACGGGGGAGCCGCCGCCTACGCTCATCGACTATTTTCCCGACGATCTTCTGGTCATGGTCGACGAGTCCCACCAGACCATCCCGCAGATCTCGGCCATGCACAAAGGCGACCGGTCGCGCAAGGAGACGCTGGTGGACTACGGCTTCCGCTTGCCCTCGGCCCTCGACAACCGGCCGCTGCGCTTCGAGGAGTGGGAGGGCCGAGCCAAACAGGCCGTGTTCGTCTCGGCCACGCCGGGCGACTACGAGGTCGAACGCGCCAAGGGGGTTTTGGTCGAACAGATCATCCGGCCGACGGGACTTCTCGATCCCGAAATCGAAGTGCGCCCAGTGGGCTCGCAGGTCGACGATCTTCTGGCCGAGATCCGCGAACGGGTGAAAGCCGGCGAGCGCGTGCTGGTCACCACGCTGACCAAGCGCCTGGCCGAGGATCTAACCGAATACTACGGCGAGCTTGGCGTGCGCGTCCGCTACCTGCACTCGGACATCGACACCCTCGAACGCATCGAGATCTTGCGCGACCTGCGCCTGGGCGAGTTCGATGTGCTGGTCGGCATCAACCTTCTGCGCGAGGGACTGGATCTGCCGGAGGTGTCCCTGGTCGCCATTCTCGACGCCGACAAGGAAGGCTTCCTGCGCGCCGAGCGCTCGCTGATTCAGACCATCGGCCGCGCCGCCCGCAACGTGCGCGGAAAGGTCATCATGTACGCGGATCGGGAGACCGATTCCATGAAGAAGGCCATCAACGTCACGCGCCAGCGGCGTACCGTGCAAGAGGAGTACAACCGCCGGCATGGCATCACGCCCAAGACCATCGAGAAGGCCATCGCCGAGCTTGAAGGCACGGCGCAGGATGACCGCTGGGATCCCAACAAGGCTAAGCTGCCCAAGCAGGGCAAGCGCACGGTTGCCCCAGACGAGATCCCAGGGCTCATCGCTTCGCTCAAGAAGGAGATGTTCGACTGGGCGGAAAAGCTCGAATTTGAAAAAGCCGCCGCGATCCGCGACCGCATTGCTCAGCTCGAAGAGCTGCAATTCGACCTGGGCTGAAGAAGAAATTGAACCACAGAGAGCACAGAGGACACGGAGTTCGGAGAGGAAGGGGTTTCCGGATCTCTCATCCGAACCCTTCTTCTTCTCCATCCTCTGTGTCCTCTGTGCTCTCTGTGGTGAAAATCCGCCTCTGGATACTGCGGTTGTTACAATCGCCGGTAGGCGAGACGCCAGACGCGGATGCCTTCGCGTTCGCAAAGGCGCTCGCGAAACGAGCGCGCGGCGAAGCGGCTCGCGCGCACGAAGCTCCACGGTTCGTGGAGATTGACGAAACGCCGGGGCGCCTCCCATTCCAGCACGGTCATGGCGTCAAGAGCGATGTCGAAGATGTCGGTCGCCACGTGGATTTCGCCGCATGGTTCGAGCAATTCGAAGAGCTGGCAGAGCAAATCCTCGCCAACCACGCGCCGCTTGCGTTGGCGGTGCTTGAACCATGGATCGGGGAAATTGATGAAAAAGCGGCTCACGCTTCTGGGCGGAAAGAGCCGCGGCAGGTCCACCGACATATTAGCGAACACGCTGCGAACTCGATCGAGGCCTTTGCCCCTGCACTCGCCGTTCGACTGGGTCACGAGCTCACGCCGGATCTCCACGCCGACGTAGCTGCGACCTGGATCTTCCATCGCTCGCTCCATCAAGAAGAACGCCTCCGCCGATCCCAACTCGACCTCGACGGGCCGATCCCTGGGCAGGTCGAGTGGCTCGAGCGGGATTTGCAGATAGTCCGAACGAAGCGGATTGACGTGCTGGCGAATGCGCATGCCGGTTCACTCGCCGGGGAAATCAACCACAGCTAGGATTTGACAGCCAGCCCTGGGATGCGGCCCGCGCGGTAGCGGCGATTGACGTAGAGTTGCTGCAAAATGCCGATGAGGTAGCTGGTCAGCGTGTAGATTGAAAGACCGGCAGGCAGGAAGAGCGAAAAGCCGGTGAACATGACCGGCATCATCACCGACATCATCTTCTGTTGCTGGGGATCCGTGCCGGCGGGTGACATGCGCATTTGCAGGAACATGACCGAGCCCATGAGCAGGGGTGCGAGGTAATAGGGATCCTTGGCCGAGAGATCGGTGATGTACCAGAAGAAAGACGAGTGGTAGATCTCGACGGAATAGTTGAGCGTGGAGAACAGCGCGATCCAGATGGGCATCTGGATGAGGCTGGGCAGACAGCCGCCAAAGGGCGACACGCCGTGCGCCTTGTACAGGTTCATGGTTTCGACGCCAAGCTTCTGCTTGTCGTTTTCGTACTTCTTGCGCAGCTCCGCGATCTTCCCGGACAGCCCCTGCATCTTCTTGGCCGACACCAGCGTCCGGTGCGTCGGGTAGAAGGTAACGAGGCGGACGAAGATGGTGAGCAGAATGATGGCGATGCCCCAGTTGCCGGACAGCCGATAGAACTGTTTGAGGAGAGCGAGCATGGGACGCGAAAGGACGGCGAAGGTGACATCGACGGCGTCAGCGAGCTTGGCGTCCTCGCCGCCCGGCCGGACCGCATCGAGGTCATGCGCGTACTTGGGACCTGCGAAGACGATGAATGGGTATTCGGTCCTCTCGCCCGGCGCGACGGTGCGGGTGGCGAAGGACAGGGCGACTTCGGCCGTGCTTGCATCGATGGTCTGTTGTTTGCATCCGCGATCGCGCGGCGGCGTCTCGGGAAATGGAACCGCTGCAACCGTGAAATACTTGTCGCCAGCGGCCGCCCAGCGCACGCCACCCACGTAGTTCTGGGGCTCCTTGGTGAGCGCCTCGACCGTCGCGCGCTTGGCTTTGTCGCCCACGTGGCAGACCATCTCCGCTAGGTTCGCCGAAGCGTAGCTGAACATGCCGCCACCCTTTTTCTCAGGATCTTGCGCGGCGAAAAGTCGGACGGCGAGCCCGTGGTCGAGGGGCTTGCCGCTCTTGTTCTGCACAGTCACCGCGAGCTGCAGGCGGTAGCGTTGGGCTTCGAGGGTGTAGCGTTTCTCGACCACCACGTCATCGGTTTCGGCGTGAAAGACCAGGGCGCCGGCCGCCGGCCGACTGACCGACCAGGCGATGCTGTCGTTCCAAGCGAAATCCGACTTGGTGAAAGTCGTGCGCAGCGGGGCGGTGTCTTCCTTCGACGTGGACACGATCTGCATGCCCGAGTCGGGCTGCGCGGGATTAAGCAAGAACTGGCGATCCTTGAGCTTGATCTGACGAAGCGAGGCGCCCCAAGAGGAGAACACGTAGTTTGCCGCTGGCGATTCGAGGGTGACCAGGCTTTCGGCCGGCCGCTCAGCAGGTAGCGTGGCTGCCTTGGCGGCGGAATCCGCCTGCGCTGGGGCGGGGGTAGGAGCGGAAGCGCTCGAATCGGAGGCTGGCAAAGTCGAGCTGGCCACGGGTGGGGGGGGCGCCGGAATCTGGGGTGTGGGTGGAAAGATCTTCCACCACAGGAAGAGAATCGCCATCGAAACAACCACCGCGAGCAGCAACCGCTTGTCCATGTTCTCTCCTAGATCGAATTCGCGCGACTGTCTGTCAGCGCGGGCAGCGGCACGGGATCGAGTCCCGCTCGTGCAAAGGGATGGCAGCGCAAGATCCTGCGCAAGGCCAAGACGCTGCCTCGAAGCGCGCCGAATCGTTCGATGGCCTCTTGCGCGTAGATCGAACAGGTGGGCTCGAAGCGGCAGGCAGGTCCGAGCGCGGGAGAAATCGCGGATCGATACACACGCAGAAGCACCAGCAACGGAGCCTTGCCGAGGGCATCGAGACTATTCAGCGGCGATCGCATGGCCCCGCGATGCAGAGAACAAGCCGACGCAACTCTTCTGCCGTGGCACCATAGCTGGCCTTGGCCGCGCTGGGCTTCGCGATGACCACCAAGTCGATCCCCTTGGGTGGCGGCTCGGCCAACCTGCGATAGCTCTCGCGCACCCAGCGCTTGACCCGATTGCGCACCACCGCGTTGCCGACCTTCTTGCTCACAGTGATCCCAAGGCGTGCATCGCTCGCGGATTTCCCGTCGGTGGGCGGCATGGCGTAGAGAACCAGGTTCCGGCTGGCAAACCGCTGCCCACGCTGCTGAACCGCAAGGAATCCCGATCGCTTTCGGAGTCGCTTGCTGCGGCCAAGCCCTTGCTGCAGGCCTCGGTCGGTCACCTCAACCTATTTCTTGGGAACGCTGACGGTGAGCTTCTTGCGCCCCTTGCGGCGACGGCGGTTGATTACTTCGCGCCCTGCTGGGGTGCTCATGCGCTTCCGGAAACCGTGCGTGCGTTTCCGGCTCCTTCGGTGCGGCTGATACGTCCTCTTCACTGGATCCTCCGGTCTTTCCCCGGTGTGGGGAGGGAGAACTAACATTCCAGATCGGTGCTGTCAACGACCGGCCCGCTTTTGGGATCGCCTTTCTACGCTCGGCCTACCTTCGCGCTTGTGCGCGGCTGGACCGATTGACCGCTTTGTCTTGCCTCAGTCTCCGTCGAGAAGCCGACGCCGCGAGATCGGTTTCTCGTCGGAGAGGACAGGCTCGGCATGGATCGAGTGTATTCTGCTCGACGGCAGAGCAGACACTCCTGTCACAACAGCGTGCGACCTCCGACGGAAACTTGACACGTTCTTGTCACCTAAGTGCTGCAAAGCCCAAGACATGGCCGTTAGCGCTCTTTCCCACAGGGCTTGTCTGTGGAATTCGGGGGCGACGGGAATGTGTCTGGAATTGGCACTTCTTTTGTCAAGGATCACGGACAGTTGGGCGAAAGGCCAGGGCCTCGCTGACGAATTGGAACGATTCCCAAAGCAGGCCTTGGCCAGCTATCTCCGCAGATCCTCATGCCCTCGGGAAAGAAGATATTTTGATCTTGCCGGGCTTCGGACTGGTTGGTAGGAAAGGCCTCCCGCGCGACAGCACCTTCCAGTTTTGACCATGCGTGGATAACTGGGTGGCGCTTGGGATTGGTTGTTGGCAAATTGGGGATTAGTGTGTGTAACTCCATGTATTTACTGTGTTTTTGTCGACTTGTTCGCTGTGAATAGGACATGCTAGAACTCTGGGGCGAAGCCGTACGATCGGTCGAGGAACGGGTCAAGCCGACGCAACGAGACCAGTGGTTGCGGCCCATCACGTTCGTGGGCTTCGAAGGCAGTCGCATCCGCCTGCGCGCGCCCAATCGCTACCAGAAGGAATGGTTCGAAGACCACTACCTTCACGCGATTCTCTCGGATCTCGAACTACGCACCAAGACGACCTTCTCCGTGGATATAGAAGTGGTGGAAGAGAAGTCAACCCAGGAAACATCTCCAGAGTTGGTGGAGGCTCCACAGGCAGAGCCGATGCGTGAGCCAACCCCTGGTCCGAAAGGCCTGGACCGCAGGTACACCTTCGACAAGTTCGTCGTCGGTCAGACCAATCAGTTCGCACACGCGGCGGCGCGCATGGTGGCCGACGCGCCTGCCTCGAAATACAACCCCTTGTTCATCTACGGCGGCGTCGGTCTGGGCAAGACGCACTTGCTGCATGCCGTGGGGCACGAGATCCACCGCCAGCATCCCGACTGGAACATCACCGTCGTGACCTGCGAGCAGTTCGTGTCGAGCTTCATCGGCTCCATGCTGAACCAGCGGCGCCAATCAGGAAGCGGTCATGGCAACGGCGTCAACTTGATGGAAGAGTTCCGGAAGCGCTACCGCGAAGCGCCGGATGTGCTTTTGGTCGATGACATTCAGTTCCTCTCGGGCAAGGACAGCTCTCAGGACGAGTTCTTCCACACCTTCAATGCCCTTCACCATGCCCACAAACAGATCGTTCTAACCTGCGACAAGCTGCCCGCCGAGCTACCCGGCGTGGAAGAGCGGCTGCGCAGCCGCTTTACTTGGGGTCTCATCACCGAGATTGGTCACCCCGATCTCGAGACTCGGGTTGCCATCCTCAAGCGCAAAGCCGAAATCGACCACATCGATCTGCCGGACGATGTCGCGCTGACGGTGGCAAGCTACGTTCGCTCTAACGTGCGAGAGCTGGAAGGCGCCTTGCTTCAGCTTTCGGCGCGCGCTTCGCTCTCGGGTTGCGCGATCACCAAGGAAGTCGCCGAAGACATCCTGAAAACGCTTGCCTCATCGGGGCCGACCGGCCTAAGCGTCGAATCGATCCAGCGCGAGGTTTCGTCGTACTTCGAGGTCAAACTGCACGACCTAAAAGGACCCAAGCGCCACCGTGCGGTGGCGCATCCTCGCATGATCGCCATGTACCTGTCGCGCCACTTGACCTCGATGAGCTATCCCGAGATCGGTAGCCGATTTGGCGGCAAGGATCACTCGACCATCATCAGCGCGGTCAAGAAGATCGAAAAGAAGATGGCCGAGGACGCCAGTTTGCGGAGCGTGGTGTCCACGCTGACCACCCGCCTGCGCCAGCGCTAACCAAAGGGTGGGATCCGGATCCGGATCTTCACCACAGAGCGCACAAAGGCAGGACACAAAGGCAGGAACGCAAGGGTTATCCGGATCTTGGATCCAAGCTGCTTTCCGTTCCGTTCCCTCGATCTTCTCTGCTCCTCGGTGGTTCAATTCGTTCGTGTCGCGCCCAGCGCTTTACCACTCAAAGTGTGCTTTCAACACCTAAAGGACCCTGTGGATGACTTGCCCCAAACCATGTGGCAAAAACCTTGAAGACTCCCCTCTCGCCCTTATCCCCAGTTCATCCCCCAGACCCACCGATTTTCTCCCCACGCCTTTGCATCGGCTCACCGTCGGCGACGGCAATTTGTCCACAAATCCACAGGCCCTAATACTTCTCCCAAAGTAGATCAAAAACCTATAGATTCTAAGACCGTGTTGATGGATGAAAACCCCAGCCAGAGGGTAACGGATGGACTTTCGGATTGGAAAGAATGAACTCCTGCGTGGGCTGTATCTGACCCACGGCATCGCGGATAGGAAGAACACGATCCCGATCCTTGCCAATGTCCTGGTGCGAGCCAGTGGCAAAGACAAGGTCGTGTTCGCGGCCACCGACTTGAAAGTGGCGATGATCGTAAACGCGTCGGCGAAGGTTTCCGAGGAGGGCGGCATTACTGTAGGGGCGCGTCAGCTGTACGAAATCGTAAAAGGGCTAGGCGGTGACGAGGTTCGTCTGCAGCGAACGGAGCAAAACTGGCTGCACATCGAAAGCGGAAGGACCGAATTCAAGGTGGTAGGGATGAGCGACCGGGACTTCCCCAAGCTGCCAAGCGTGGAAGAGGTTTTGTGCAGCAAGGTGGAATCGACCTTGCTGGGCGAGATGATCGGCAAGACGATCCTTTCGGTGTCCCAGGACGAAACCCGACCCCACTTGGCCAGCGTGCTCTTCGAAAGTGACGGCGAAAAGGCAACCATGGTTTCAACCGATGGCCATCGCTTGTCCAAGATCTCTCGCCCCATGCCGGGTGGACCCAAGCTTGCATCGGGTGGGCTTTTGCCGAGAAAGGGACTCTCCGAGATCCGGCGCGCGCTCGAAGGCAACCAAGCCCAATGCGAGATTGGGGTCGATCAGGGTTTCTTCGTGCTCAAGTCCGAGGACATGGTGCTCTCGGTAAAACTCGGTGAAGGGCAATTTCCTCCCTACGACCAGGTCATCCCCAAGGACAACGACAAGAAGGTCGTGCTGGAACGCGAGTCCTTTTTAGAGGCGCTTCGTCGCGTGTCGATCATCGCCTCGGACAAGACGTGGGGCATTCGCTTTTCCCTCGAGAAGGGCAAGCTTTCCATCGAGGCGGATAACCCCGATCTGGGCAACGCGAAGGAGCAGGTGGATGTGGATTACAAGGGTGGGGCACTGCAGATTGGTTTCAATGCCCGCTACTTCATCGATCTGCTCGCAGAGATGAGTGGCAAGGAAGTCAGCATCGAGCTCGGTGGCGATTTGGATCCGGCCCTCATCAAGCCCTGCGACGGCAGCGACTATTTGGGCGTCATCATGCCCATGCGGCTCTAGGACCGCGGCCACGGACCTTGCTCCTCAGGGACATACGAGTCAGGGGCTGGAGAAATCTTGCGGAGGAGGGTCTTGCGCTGGGCGAGCGCGTGACCGTTTTTTTCGGAAAGAACGGTCAAGGCAAGAGCAACCTTCTCGAGGCGGCCTACTACGCCATCACCTTTCGATCGTTCCGCACGAGCAGCATCGAAGATCTGATTGGGTGGGGCGGGGATCGATCGGAGATCGAAGCAAGGATCACGCTGCGTGGCCTGGATCGGACGCTTCGGGTGGAAATAGGGGTTGGGAAGAAGCGCACGACCTTGGACGGAAAGGCGGTTCGGCGGGACTCAGAATCCCTGCAAGGCGCGGGGGTGGTGGTTTTCGGTCCCGATGATTTGCGCCTGCCAAAAGCCGCGGCGGCTGAGCGGCGACGGGCCGTCGATCGCGCCGTCTTCGCGGTTCAGCGCACCTATTTTCGCGAGGCGCTCGACTTCGAGCGAGCCCTGAAAGCCAGAAACGGATTGCTTCGCCGCGGAGAGTTTTCGCGCGAATTGATCGAGAGCTACGACGAAACCCTGGCTCGAACCGGCGCGCGCATCGTGCTGCGGCGGCGCAATCTGGTTCGCGAGCTCGCTCCGACCGTTGCATGCGTCTTCGCTGAAATCCACGGGGATTTGCCAACCAGGATTCGCTACCGCAGCCACGCGCAGGTCGAGGCTGCGGAAGGCGAAGCTGCAATCGAGCAAGCCTTGCGCTCCGGGCTGGAAGCGGAGCGGGGAAACGATCAGCGCAGGGGCTTTACGGGATTCGGCCCCCAGACCGACGATATGGAAATGCTTCTTGGCGACCGTCCAGCGCGCGAACACGGTTCCCAAGGCCAGATTCGGTCGCTCGTGCTGGCCTTCAAGATCGGAGAGTTGCGCCACGCGGAGGCTCGAAACGGCGAGACGCCGGTGCTCCTCCTCGACGATGTGGCCAGCGAGCTTGACCAAGAACGACGCACGCGTCTTTTTGAGACCATCTCGGCCATGGCATGTCAGACTCTCATCACGGTGACGGAGCGAGAGCATTTGCCGGACTTGCCCGGGCGATCGGACTGGCGGGTGACCGGTGGACACATCGAACCCGCATAGGGCCCCCGGCCAGTTTTGCTTTACTCCCCCGGAGAATGATGCTATCTGACTGAAAGTCCTAGGTTTTTTATATGTCCACGGACGTAGATAACGCTACAAGCCAAGAGCTACCCAAGGGCCCCAGCGAGTACAACGAAGAGAGCATCCAGGTTCTCAAGGGGCTAGAAGCGGTGCGCATGCGCCCGGGCATGTACATCGGCGACACCGACGACGGCAGCGGCCTACACCACATGGTGTACGAGGTCGTCGATAACTCGGTGGATGAAGCGTTGGCGGGCTACTGCAACCGCATCGGCGTGCAGGTGCATTTCGACGACTCGGTTTCGGTAGAGGACAACGGCCGCGGCATTCCCGTCGGAGAGCACCCGACCGAGAAGCGGCCCACCGCGGAGATCGTGATGACGGTTTTGCACGCGGGCGGAAAGTTCAACCACTCGAACTACAAGGTCTCGGGCGGCTTGCACGGCGTGGGAGTCTCGGTCGTGAATGCTCTGTCGGAATGGCTCAAGCTCGAGATTAAGCGCGACGGAAAAGTCTACCACCAGGAGTACCGGAAGGGCGATCCCGTCACGAAGTTGGAAGAGATAGGCATCTCGGAGAAGAGCGGAACGAAAATCACGTTCAAGCCCGACACCTCCATTTTCAAGGGGATTCACGAATTCAGCTTCGAGGTGCTGTCGCAGCGTCTGCGCGAGCTGTCGTATCTCAACCGTGGTTTGACCATCACGCTCGAGGACGAACGCAGTGGAAAGTCGCACGAGTTCAATTTCGTCGGCGGACTCGCGCAGTTCGTGGCGGATCTGAACACAACTCGTGTGGTCACACATGACAAGCCCATCGTCGTCGAGGGTGAGGAGGATGGAACGGTCGTCGAGATCGCGCTGCAGTGGAACGACTCGTACCAAGACTCGATCTTCTGCTTCACCAACAACATCAAGAACAAGGATGGCGGCACGCACCTGACGGGATTTCGCGCGGCCCTGACCCGGACGGTAAACGCATACGCGCAAGCGACGGGCCTGCTCAAGGATCTCAAGAACGGTCTTGGCGGAGACGACATCAGCGAAGGCCTGACCGCGGTGGTTTCGGTCAAGCATCCGGATCCCAAGTTCAGCAATCAGCCCAAGGACAAGCTGGTGTCCTCCGAGGTGAAGGGCATCGTCGAGCGCATCGTCAACGAACGCCTGGGTAGGTTCCTAGAGGAGCACCCGCGCGAGGCCAAGCAAGTCATCGAGAAGGCGGTTCTCGCGGCGCGGGCCCGGGATGCCGCTCGCAAGGCCCGCGAGCTGGTTCAGCGCAAAGGCGCGCTCGACATCTCGTCGCTGCCCGGGAAGCTGGCGGACTGCCAAGAGCGAGATCCAGCGCTTTCAGAGCTGTATATCGTCGAGGGAGACAGCGCAGGCGGGTCGGCCAAGCAGGGGCGAAACCGCAAGGATCAGGCGATTCTGCCCTTGCGCGGAAAGATCCTGAACGTCGAAAAAGCCCGGCTCGACAAGATGCTGTCCTCGCAGGAGATTGTCACGCTTATCACCGCGCTGGGCTGTGGGGTGGAGAAGGAAAAGGAGATCGAGAAGATACGTTACCACCGCGTGATCGTGATGACGGATGCCGATGTCGACGGCAGCCACATTCGCACTCTGCTTCTGACCTTCTTCTATCGCCATTTTCCCGAGATCGTCGAACGCGGGTATCTTTTCATTGCGCAACCTCCGCTCTATCGGGTGAAGAAGGGAAAGCGAGAAATCTACTTGAAGAACGAGCAAGCGCTCGATGAGTTCTTGCTCGACAGCGCTACGGAGAACCTCATGCTTCGCCCGAGGAGTGGTGGCGAAGCAATTGGCGGAGAGGCGCTTCGTCACCTGGCGCGGCTGGCGGGCCGGTATCGTCGACTGTTGCGGGCCGTGGATCGTCGCTTTGATGCGCGGTTGGTCGACGCCATCGTGAAAGCAGCGCACCTGTCGAAGGCCGACCTCAAGGATCCGAAGCTCATTGCCAAGGCACTTGCCCGCTTGGAGGAATACTTTGACGCCTACGCCCCTGAGCTCAGGGACGTGGTTCTCAAGCTAGCGCCGGATAGCGAACACGGCGGCTACAAGATCGAGGCTCCGGTGCGACCGTCTGGAATTCGTCGCGCCACGGTAATCGACTTCCCGTTCTTGGATTCGCCTGAGTTCGCGGATCTGTCCGCGTTGCATCAAGAGCTTTCGGTCATGGGGCCGTCGCCGTATCGTCTCGTTTCAGGTGGGGACACGGTGGACTTCGATCGAGTGGAGGATCTCGCGGCTCGCGTGAACGAGCTGGGGAAGAAAGGTTTGCAGATCCAGCGCTACAAGGGGCTGGGCGAGATGAATCCCGAGCAGCTTTGGGAGACGACGATGGATCCGAGCCGGCGAACCCTGTTGCAAGTACGAGTGGAAGACGCCTTCGAGGCGGATCGTTTGTTTTCGACGCTGATGGGCGACCTGGTGGAGCCGAGGCGGGACTTCATCGCGCAGAACGCCCTGAATGTGCGCAATCTAGACGTGTAAATGCGCGCTCGGGTTATGGGACAATGAAAAAGGCCCCGAGGGTTCTACCCTGGGGCCTTGATTGGGTCAGAGATCAGCAGGCGAAGATGCGATTGAGCTTCTCCTCGATCTTGCCTTCATTGGACTTGGTGGCGACCGCAATCTCTTTGACAAGGAGGGTGCGGGCCGTGTCGAGCATCTTGCGCTCGCCGAAGGAAAGTTCCTTATCGCCCTTGAGGCGCTGGAGATCACGAAGCACCTCGGCGATCTCGAAGACGGAGCCGGTCTTGATCTTCTCCATGTATTCGCGATAGCGGCGATTCCAGGTCTGACCTTCCACGGAGATTTCGCGGCTCTTGAGGATCTCGAAGACCTCGTCGACCTCGTCGGCGCGAATCAACTCGCGCAAGCCTACGGCCCCCGCATTCTTGGTGGGGATCATGATTTTCATCCCATTGTCCAAGATCTTGAGGATGTAGAATGTCTGTTTGCTGGACGAGATCTCTCGGGTCTCGATGCCGGTGACTTGGGCCACGCCGTGCGCCGGATACACTGCCAAATCACCAACGCGGAAAGTGGGCTCCATCTAGGTGCTCTCCTATCAGTCCTGTTGAAAACGCCTCAGTAACCGAGGCGCGCGTACTCTACCCTGCGGTTTGTCCGAAGTCAACGGGGTATTTTGCAGGCGGAGTGGATTTCTCGTGGGGCTTGGAGGTGGAGGGGTGGAGTGGACAAGTTCAGTTATTGTACTTGAGAATTGAGAGACGGGATCTGGATGATGATATTGACAAAGTTAGGCATGGAAAGGTAGGGTTTTGTCCCACGTGGCTATGAGGGCAAAACTGGCGAAGAGCGTGAAGAAGGAGACTAAGGCTACGATTGCGCGCGGGGTCGAAAGGGCAGGATCTTCCAAGCGAAAGGTGGTCGGATTGGCCTTCGAGGAGGGGAAGAAGGGAGGCGTCGGCGGTAAGCAGCAAGGGAAGGAGCTTGGGAAGGGGCGCGTGGATGAGTCGGTATTCGGTCCGACCAGGAGTGGTAGGCCTTGGTCATTCGAAGCAGGCGGCGCAGGGAATACGAGGGAGCGGAGCGAAAATCCTCCTGCGCTGCCGGTGCCGATTGCGAGCTTCACTATCTAATCAAGCATGGAGAGAAGATGAGCGAGCAAAGTACACTTGCGGAGAAGCGCGAGGAGGCCGCCAAGGTCTTGCGGGAGATTCTCGACAAGATGAGCGTGGACGCTGAGGTCAGCGCATTCGACGACGGCGAGAAAATTATTCTTGACGCACACGGGTGTGAGTCTGGTCTGGTCATCGGTAAGAAGGGTGCGACACTAGATTCGCTGCAATATTTGGTGAGCAGGATCGTTTTTCGGAAGCCGGGTGAGTCCTCTCCCATTGTTGTTGATGCCGAGGGTTATCGTGGACGACGCGAGGATTCCCTCGCGGATTTGGCCCGGCGGCTTGCTGAGAAGGTGGTTCGTTCTGGGCGTCCTGTTCCTGTTGAGCCCATGAGTCCGCAAGATCGGAAGGTTGTTCACCAAACCCTTGCAGATCATCCAGGGGTTAGGACGGAGTCCGAGGGTGAAGGGACAGCTCGTCGCGTTGTTATCTTCCCTAAACGCATCGAGTTGGAGGCGAGGTAGTCAGGAAGTCGAGGAGTTGGTCGAGATCGACATTCTCCGCCAGCGCTTTGGCGATTTCCGCGGGATCCTGTGAGTTGAGGAAGGGTAGAGTCCCAAGCGGTGGTTGACCGGTCGCGGCGGCGATGAGCAAATAGTTGGATTGTTGGTCCGGGGTCTGTTCAGCGCTCGTGGCGACTAGAATCGTCCCTTGGCAGGGGATTGAGCGGCGGCGCAATTCGCCCATGGCGAGGGAAGTGTGATTGACGGTTCCGAGGGCGTTGCGGGCGACCAGGATCACGGGGAGGCCGAGGGCGGTCGCGAGGTCGGCTGAGGTAAGGTTTGGGGCGTAGGGAGAGAGTAGGCCACCCGCGGACTCGACGATGATAGGGCCACCGTAAGCTGCGGCTTTGCGGGCGTGATCGAGGAGGACGGGAAGGGTGATGGGAGCCTCACGTGAGGCAACTGCTGGTGCGACGGGGTCAGGGAAGGAAATCGGGCAAACGACACTCAGGGGTATGTCCCGGCGCAGCGATGCAGAGAGGAGTCTGGCTGCATCTGAAGGAACCGGCCGCGCGCCGGTTTCCACCGGCTTGAATGGAACCGGATTTGCGCCTCGGCTGGCAAGGATGTGGAGAATGGCAACCGCAACCGATGTCTTGCCCACTGCGGTGTCTGTTCCAAGAATGAAGATGCCTCTGGAGTACGGTGGGAGGGGAGGCGAGAGGGGGATGGGAGAGGAGAAGGCAAGTTGATGTTGGATGGCGCGGACTAATGGGGGAGACGAGGAAGTGGTTGGGGCGTTGGTGGTGCTGCGGTGAGGTAGGTCTGCCAAGGCTTGGGCGAGTTCAGCGACGTCTTGCTCTGTGTGATGAGCGGAGATGGTAAGGCGAAGTCTGGAGGTACCCTCTGGGACGGTTGGTGGTCGGATTGCCTGAACGAAGAGGCCCCTGGCCTGGAGGTGGAGGGAGGCATCAAGAGTTGGTTGATCGGCGCCAACAATGATTGGAACGATGGGTGCGGCGTGGGGATCGACAGGGAGGCCGATGGACGCTCGGAGCTGGAGGACGAGATAGCGGAGGCGGTGGCGAAGGTGGTCCCCTTCGGAGGAGGAAAGTATTCGGAGAGCGGCATGAGCGGCCGCCGCGACGGGGATCGGAGGGGCCGTTGTAAAGATGAAACTCCGGGCGTGATTGAGGAGGTAGTCGCGGAGGTTGGTGGTTCCGGCGACGAAGGCGCCGCTCGCGCCAATTGCCTTGCCCAAGGTTCCCATTAGAACGTCGGGCTCGACTCCCTGCTGGGCGCAGAGTCCTCGACCGGAGGGGCCGAGGCAGCCGAAAGCGTGAGCTTCGTCGACAAGGAGGGCGGCATCGTTGGCCTTGGCGATCGAGGCGAGGGCTGCCAGGGGCGCTACATCACCATCCATGCTGAAGAGGGACTCGGTTACCAGGAAGCGTCTGCGGCGTGTTGGGCCGAGGCGGTTGAGATGGTGATCGGCTGCGTCAGCGTCGAGGTGGGGGTACACTGCGAGTTTGGCGCGTGAGAGCCTGCACCCATCGAGGATGCTTGCGTGGACGGCGCGGTCGACGACGATGAGGTCCTCGGGTCCAGCGAGAGCGGTAAGGACGCCCAAGTTCGCCTGATAGCCGGTTGGAAAGAGGAGCGCCGCGGGTAGAGATAGGAATGCGGCGAGCGCGGCCTCCAAGGCGAGGTGCTCAGGAAGGTTGCCGGAAACGAGACGGGATGCGCCAGCCCCGAATCCGGAGGCGGATGCTGCGTCAGCTGCGGCGCTCCGGAGACGGGGATCGCAGGCAAGGCCGAGGTAGTCGTTTGAGCAGAAGGAGACAAGTGCCCGGCCAGCGAGGTTGACGTGGACTCTTGAGCTGCCGGCCAGGTCCGGGCAGGAGCGCAGACGGCTTCCAGAGCGAAGCCTCTGGAGATCGAGTGAGATTTGCTGGGCGAGTGACGGGAGCACCGGTAGCAATGTGGAAGGAGCGTCGTGCGCTGTCAATCTGCTTCAGGTGGAGTGTTTCACGTGAAACAATAGCATCCGGCCCAGCGCGCTGACCCGCTAGAGGTCTTGTATCCCACCGAATCGACCAATCGGGCATTGGCTGCCCTAGGCTTGACCGCGAAAGTGGTGAGCAGCACAACGCGACCTGATGCGAGGAGCAGGGATGGGCCAAGCTCCAGCCACTTCTCAGGAGAAAAAGTCGCGCGAGAAACCGCAACATCAAACCGCAACGCGCCAACCTCTTCAAGCCGTGCGCGAACAACAGACACGTTCTTGCAGGCAGTCTCCCGCGCAGCAGTATTCAGAAAAGCCACACGCTTGGCCCGCGGCTCGAGAAGCGTAACGCGACAATCTGGTCGAAGCAGCGCGAAAGGGATCCCAGGCAATCCACCGCCCGCCCCTACATCGACCACGGAGGAATCTAGCGGAACAAGCTTGGAGATCGCGAAGCTGTCCGGCAAATGCTCGCCCAGCAGATCCTCGAAACTACGAGCTCCCGTCAGATTCACCCGCTGATTCCATTCCAACAAACGCCGCATAAAGAGAGCAATCCTATCCGCAACGTCCTCGCCGATCGTACCCGGCCAATCCCGGGCAACCGACAGAACGTCTGACCTGGCTTCATCCAGCATCGAAGGACTATACGACAACATGGAGACCAGCACAGTGTCCCTACGCGCCTCCACACGGTGCCATCCGTACGCGTCTATAGCGGTCAATGGCTCTGCAGGGTGCCTCGCGCTCGCCAAATCAGGTCGAGCACGCGTGGCTCTTCGTGGCGATGAAGGATACAATCCCAATTCGCCCGGGGATGGACACAGCCCAGTCAAAGAATCGGCTTCTTCTCGTCGACGGAGATCCCAAGAGCCTTCGCGTTCTCGACGTCAGCCTCAAGAAAGCCGGATTCGACGTCACGACCGCCACCAGCGGGCGCGAGGCCCTCACCTTGTTCGAAGCCAGCCAGCCCGATCTTATCATCTCAGACACGGACCTCGACGAGATGGACGGCTTCGAACTGTGCAGCCAGATCAAGGCTCGTCCCGAATGGGCGAAGATCCCATTCATCTTCGTCTCCGGCCGCAAATCCATCGAGGACAAAATCCGTGGCCTTGAGCTTGGCGTCGACGACTACCTGACCAAGCCGATCTACATCAAGGAAATCGGAATTCGCGTGCGCACCGCCTTGCAACGCGCGGAACGCGAGCGCATGGAGTCGCGCCGCGACGGTCGCACGCGTTTTGCCGGCGACCTCTCCGACGTGGGCGTGGTCGATCTAGTGCAGACCATCGAGCTCAATCGCAAGTCGGGCATCATCCACATCGTCAATCGCGACACCCGCCGCGGATCCATCTTCTTCCGCGACGGCAAGGTCATCGACGCCGAGGTAGGTCGGCTCTCGGGCGCGAACGCCATCTATCGTCTGTTCTCTTGGTCCGAAGGTCAGTTCGCCGTCGAGTTCAAGCAAATCCGACGCCACGATGTCATCGACACTCCCATGGCGCCCCTGCTGATGGAAGGCATGCGCCGACTCGACGAAAGCACGCGCCTACTCGACCAGCTTCCCTCCACGAGCAGCGTGCTAGAGGTTGATTGCCGTGCGCTCGCCGAAGAGCTAGCCGAATTGCCCGACGAGGTGAACTCGGTCCTACGCCTGTGCGACGGCACCCGAACCTTGCAAGAAGTGGTCGAAGACAGCGACCATCCCGATCTCGAAGCGCTCACCTTCATCGACAAGCTCTTCACCAGCCAGATCATCTTTGCCCGCGAGTCGCCTGATCGCGGCGGAGAATCCGAACCGGGCGACCGCCTCGCCCATTGGCTATCCGAAGGTGGCGCCGAGGACGGGGCCGTCGCCGAAGACGCAAGTGCGTCTTCGGAATTTGCGGCGGCTCAAACCCTAGCGCCCGATGGCGAAGTCATTCCCGAGCGAACTCCTGTCCCGACGAGTACGCCCGCGCGGGTGACGAGGGAATACGTCGCCCCCGCGCTGGCGAAGGACGTCTCGCTTCGGGAAGGAGAACTCCCGCCTCGTGCCCAGGTCCCGGCAACGATTCTGGCCGCGTCGCCTCTGGCTAAGACCCCTGGACCCGACACGGATCGAGAAGAGAGCTTTTCCAAGCCTATCCCAGCAGATGTCCCGCCCGCGCAGCCCGCGGCGATCCTATCCGCGGAAGAATCCCTGGGGGCGGCGCTCCCGCCCCAAGCGGACGCCACCAGCGGGAGCAGTGACGAATTCGAGCCCTCGTCTGACACGCTCAAGGGCGTGCCGGTCGACACCTTGTTTGGCGACCAGGAAACCAAGAAGGACGTCTGCCCTTCTCCGGTCGCGACTCCAGACTCAAACGTCGTCCGCAATCCGATGGAGAATCGATCGACAAAACCTCTTGGTCTGGCGGAACGCCTGCTCAGCGAGGATTCCGCGGTCCGAGCCTCGGCCATGCATGAAGCCATTGGCGACCCGGGCGGCAAGGTCGAGGGCCCGCAGTCAAGCGATCGCAACACGCGCGAGTATGGAAATCCCGCCGGCGAAGCGGCGGCCGCACTGGTGCAAGAGGTGGTTTCTTCGGCCCACGACATCAAGCGCGAAAGCCCAGCGCCCGTCCAGCCGGAACGACCGACGAAGGAAGTTGACTGGGGCGCATGGCCCGCCGGTCTGGCACCGAGTCCGAAACGCCTCGAAGAGTCAACGGCCAAACCCAGCCAGCCCGCAAGCGCGCCCAGCCTGGATTCAGTCGAGTCGCCAAGCGCGATCCTGTCGAGCTCCGAGGGAGAAACCGACAAGCCGGCCGCGCCCTTGGTTGAGCAGGACGCACCCAAGGAAGTCGTTTCGCAAAAGCCAGAGGGGCCGCCGGCCTTGCCCGTCCCTGATCTTCCAGACGGGGTTGGAGACGAGAGCTCCAAACGCAACCAGCTTCGGCCGGCATCGCTGAACAACGCCGAGCAGGACGCTTGGGCTCAGGCGAGCTCGGAGGCATCCAGGGCCGCGTTCGTGCTGTCACCATCCACGCCCACGCGCCCCAAACCCCAGCCCAAAGCCGACACCAGCCGGACTGCGCGCAAGACGATTCCATCTCGCCAGATTTGGCTCCTGGCCTGGGGGGCATTCGCGCTTGGCGTGATCGGGTATTTGGCTTTAGGCAAGACGGTTCCCTCGCCTAGCGCAGCGAAACCTTCAGCCCCCACTCCCGTCGAGTCGTCACCTTTCCCCCCAAAGGCACCAGTTCCAGCACCCGTCAAGATGGCGGATGAAAATAGACAGCCGGTTGCGCCCTTGGCCGCGTCCAAGTCGGACAGGAGCCCAGCGAAACCGGGGCTCGGGACGTCACCCGCCGCGACGGCGGACTTGCGGCGCAAGTGTTTGGAGGTAGACGCCGAGGGCAAGGGCAAGGCCAAGGCGGTTTCGGCGGTGTGCCGGCCGGCCCTGGAAGCCGAGCCCAAGGATGTGGGGCTCATGGTCATCTTGGCCCGCGCCGAGATCGATCGCGGCCGTCTCGTGGAAGCGCGCTCCCTGGCCAAGAAAGCGCTGGCCACCGACCCGCAGCGCTTGGATGCCTACGTCTTCCTCGGCACCGCCGAGCAGGAAGCCGGGCGCCTCGATGAAGCGCGCGCCGCCTACAAGAAGTATCTGGAATTGGCACCCGACGGGCCCTTTGCCCGCGAGCTGCGCGCCATCTTGAACAATCTCTAGCCGCGCGCTACCACAGGGCCGCACCTATGCTGATTCTGGGAATCGAAACCTCGTGCGACGAAACCGCCGCTGCCGTCGTCGCGGACGGCAAGAGCATTCGTTCGAACGTCATCTCCTCGCAGGTTTTGGTACATGCCGAATACGGTGGCGTGGTGCCCGAGGTAGCTTCGCGCCAGCACCTGGCCACCGTGGTCAAGGTGGTGCACCAAGCCCTGCGCGATGCCGGCGTGGAAGCCAAGGCTCTCGACGGTATCGCCGCCACCTGCGGGCCCGGATTGGTCGGGCCCTTGCTCGTCGGCTTGGAGCTGGGGAAGTCCCTGGCCTACGCTGTCGGCAAGCCGGTGGTGGGAGTCAATCACTTGCGTGGCCATCTGGCGGCCGTCTATCTCGAACACGCCAAGAACCCGTCGCCGCCGCCCTTTCCCCATGTCGCTCTTCTGGTGTCGGGCGGGCACACGTCTCTCTTTCGCGTCGAAGGGCAGGCCAGGACCGTCTTGCTCGGCTCCACGCGCGACGATGCCGCGGGCGAGGCCTTCGACAAGGTCGCCAAGCTGCTTGGGCTCGGCTATCCCGGCGGCATGGTCATCGATCGCATGGCGGCCACCGGCAACGCGACGGCGATCCACTTTCCGCGCGCCCTGCCCGGTCGCGAGGATCTCGACTTCTCTTTTTCCGGCCTCAAGACGTCGGTGGCCACGCGGCTGGCAACCCAAGGACGTCCGCGGGAAAACGACTTGCCCGATTTCTGCGCCAGTTTTCAGGCCGCGGTCGTCGACGTGCTTGTTCGCAAGGCGTGCCGGGCGCTCGCCCGCGAGGGCTTGCACGATCTCGTCGTGTGCGGAGGCGTGGCGGCCAATCGCGGTTTGCGCCAGGCCTTGGCCGAGGCGGCGGTGGCGGATGGCTTTTCGCTCTACATTCCAGCCCCCGTGCTGTGCACCGACAACGCGGCCATGATCGCGCTTGCCGGCACTTGGGCCATCGCGCGCGGCGAACGAGGCGGGCTCGACCTCAGCGTGGATCCCGGACTGCCCTTGTCATGAGCGAGGCCACGAAAGCGGCCAGAACCCCGCTGGCCACGGCGCGCGAGCTGCTCGGCCGCCACGGGCTTTCGCCCAAGAAGTCCCTTGGACAAAATTTCCTCGTCGCCCCGCGCGTGCAAGAGCGCATCGTGACCGCGGCCGAGATCCAGGCCACGGATGTGGTGGTCGAGATCGGCGCTGGATTGGGGGCGCTTACCGCCCGTCTCGCCGATGTCGCGAGCCGGGTCATTGCCATCGATCGCGACGGTCAGCTTGTGGAGGTGCTGCGCGCCGAGCTCGCGGATCGGCCCAACCTCGAGATTGTGCTCGGGGATGCGCTGGAATTCGATCTAGGCGAGGCCGCGCGCAAGGCTGGTCGGCCGCTGGTGGTGGTGGGCAACCTGCCCTACGTCGTTACCTCGCCGGTGCTCTTCGCGACCATCGAAGCGGCTGCCGGTGGCCAAGTGGTGGACCGCGCTATCTTCATGGTGCAGAAGGAATTCGCGCAGCGAATGCTGGCGCCGCCGGGCAGCCGCACCTATGGCCGGCTCTCGGTGATGGTCCAGCAGGCGGCGGCGGCCGAGATCTTGTTCCACGTGGGTGCGGGCGCCTTCTTGCCGCCGCCGGCCGTGACCTCGACGGTGCTGCGTCTGCGGCCGCGCGCACAGCCCCTGGCGGCGGTGCGCGACACCGAGCTCTTCGCACGCGTCGTGCGCGAGGCCTTCGGAGCCAGGCGCAAGATGCTCCGCCGCGCGCTCGAACCGGGATTCGGGGGCGCCCGCGCAGCGGCGGCGCTGGCGGCGGCTGACATCGAGGGGACGCGTCGGGCCGAGGAGCTGGCAGTGGCGGACTTCGCGCGCTTGACGAATGCTTTGTCCGAACAACATGCCTGAGCTACCTGAAGTCGAAATCGTGGTCCGCACCCTGCGGCCGCAGATTGTGGGCCAAAGCATTCGCTCGCTGTGGACCAGCGGCCATTCGCTCCGCATGGCGCGGAGGGTGGACAAAGGACGACTACGAGAAACCTGCGCCGGCGCAACCATCTGCGCGGTTCGTCGACGGGGAAAATACATCCTCATCGATTTCGAGTCGGGCGGCGGTGTCCTTGTGCACCTGGGAATGACCGGTCGGCTGACCGTCGTAGACGAGGGAAGAAAGCGAATCAAGCACACGCACGTCGTATGGAAGCTTGTTCGAGAGCGTGAGTTGCGCTTCGTGGATCCGCGACGCTTCGGCTGGGTACAAGCGTCCTCGAATCTTGACGGGCTTTCGGAAATCCGTGCGCTTGGACCCGATCCGCTCACTGAACTGGACGGCGAAAAACTTCGCGCCTTGCTCGCGGCCTCGAGCGCGCCCCTCAAGTCGTTCCTGCTCGACCAGCATCGTCTGGCCGGCCTGGGCAACATCTACGTCTGCGAGGCCCTCTTTCGTGCGCGGATTCATCCGCAGACGCAGGCTCGCCGCGCGCGCGACAAGGCCGAGATCTTGGTACGCGCGATTCGCGAAACCCTGGAAATCGGCATCGCCAATTGCGGTACCTCGTTCCGAGACTTCGTGGATGCCACCGGAGCGCCGGGAAAAAACATCGAGGCGCTTCTGGTGTACGGACGCGAAGACGAAGCGTGTACCGCTTGCAGCGGACGCGTGCGCCGTAGGGTGGATGCCGGACGCTCGACCTTCTACTGCGCCAGCTGTCAGAAACGCTAGAACAGGCAGGAACCGATCGGCCCGGTCGTCGTGTTGCCCTGCAGGCGATAGGAATAGGTGGCCACCGTATCGACGCCCCAGCAGTCGGTGCCCAGGAGCGTGGATGGGTTGGCGAGGTTGGGCGTGAGATCCGCTGTCAAATCCGCGCGGCCCGCGCCCGAGCCGAGCCATTGCGAGGTCATGTTGGCCGTGATTTGCACGCCCGTATCGGTCGTGCCCTGCCAGTCGAAAGTCATCTTGCCCGAGCCATCTTGGTTTCGCGCGTACGTGTAGGTTCCCGATTGGGTGGGCGCGGTTGGCAAATTGACGATGGTCATGGTCACAGCAATCGGATCGGCGGAGTTGTCGTAGGCGACGTCGAGGTGGTCGAGATTGACGAGGCTGGGATCGTCGTTCACGGGGTAGCCAGCAACGCGAACCTTATTTGCCAGCAGGTGAATTTGGCCCGAGCCCGTGCGTGCGCTGTCGGCAGAGGTGTATGCACCCGTGAGATACGGAACCCAACCCGAGTCGTCCTGGCCAACTGGCCGCACCTCGACCCGATAGTCCATGTGAAGGAGTGTCGAAGAAACAGTCGATCGCTTCATGACAATCCGGATCTCCCAGGTTGGGTACTTGTCGCTTGGAAAGGGTCCCCAGGTGCGCTCGGCGCCGTTGCGCGAAGTCGGCGTCGTGCCACGGACGACCTCGATGAGTCCAATAAGGTCCACGACCATGCCGTTGAAGTTTGTGATCGCGTTTCGGGTCGCGAGGTAATACTCGGCCGAATCCGTGCGCATGATCGACAACTGCATCTTGACCGCGATGTCGTTCTGCTCGGGCAACGCCAATTGGAAATCGAGATCTTCGTTGGAATAATTGCCGCAAGCCCCGAGGCAAATGGCGCCAATCACAACCAACCTGCCGAGTTTTCTAGAAATCATAGGCGACCCCCGCGGAAAGCTCCCAATAGCCGAGGGAGCGGTTTTCGTCGACGTTGTAAAGCAAGTAATGGACACGGCCGCGGCCAAGCAATGCAAAGCTTCGCGACAGGCGATAGCGCAATCCTCCGACCAGGCCCGGCGTGAAGGTGGCGAAAAATTGGTCGGGAATGGTGGAATCGTCGAATTTGCGGCTCATGAGCACGACGGCCAGGCGCAAACCCGCGAAGACGGCCATGTCGCCGAAGCGAAATTTCCATTCAGCCGCCAGGGTGGTTCCCGCGGTCAGCTCGCTGAAACGGAAGGGCAGCAAGGTGCCGTAGCGATCGACCTCGCCGTGCGCGCCGCCGCTGGCCAGGTCGAGTCCCCAGAGGAAGCCGTGGCGGAAGAAATCGCGCACCTCGAAGTCCAGGCCCAGCATGCCGGTGGATGGAAAAAGGCTGTCGCGTGTGGGGCCGTCGAAAAACGATTGCATCATGCCGCCCAAGCTGAGGCTTAGGTGCGCTCCCTCTTCGCGAATGGCGCCCTTGACCGGATCGTCGGAAAAGGGCGCGTCCCGCAACCGCGCCTCGTCGAGGGTGGTGAGCTGTCCCGAGGCGATCTGGATCTCGCCAATGCGCAGGCGATCGGCGAGCCGGCGCCGCACGTGGTAGCGGCCCGCGGGCAGGGCGATTTGGCGATCGCCGTCGGCGAGCTTCTGAATCTCGGCCGCGATGAAGCCGTTGCCGTCGACGATGTAGTAGATTCCGGCTGGTGCAGGGCTGGGGACGTAGATGCCTTCGCGCCGGCTTGCGAAATCGGTGAGCACCAGATCGGCGTTGCCCTGGAAGTCGTAGCTGAAGGTTGGATGCTGGGCGCCGGCCGCGCTCTCGGCCGTGTCCGCCACCGTGCGTGCATAGGCATAGGCGTAGGCCTCGGACAGGGTCACGCGCCGGTCGCGCGAACGATCGGCGTCGCCGCGCAGGCCGCTGACCAGGTAGTGGGAAAAATAGCTGCCGCCAATTTCATCCGATTCTTGCGCGTCCTCGTCGGCGCTGGACGACGACAGCAACACCAGCCCGCGGGTTTCTTCCGAGCCCGCGGCCTCGATCTCGAACGCTGGCGCTCGGCGCGCGCCCTTGGTGCGGGTCACCATGCCCGAGTGGCACGAATCGAACACGCCGATGCGAATGTCGGCCGGCGCGGACGACAGGCGCGCTTTCAATTCATCGAGGCGAATACGCGATTCGCCCAGGCGCAACTCGCCGTCCTTGGCGTGGCCCGAATAGTAGAGGATGAAGAGAGCGCGCTCGCCACGTTGCTTGGCCTCGAGAATGCGCGCTTCCATGTTGCCCAGGGCGCGCCAGAATTCGCCCGCCGACTGGTTGAGGATCAAGGTGACATCCCCCGGTGCTACGCCGCCCAGCTGCGTGAGCACCGCGTGGACCTTGCGTGCGTCCTCGGCAGCAAAGCGCAGAGGTCGCGTGTCGTATCCGCCTTCGTCGTTGCCGGCGATGAGGGCGAATCGGTGTTGTCCGGCGGCGCTGGCCGGAACGACGCAAAAGAGCAGCGCCAACACCGGCCCGGCCCGCGCGATGAATCGCAGCATGGTCATGGCTTTCGAAACAGCCAGGAGAATACGTCTTGTCCACCCGCAAAGGCAGGATTGGGCAGGGCGGAAAGATCGCCCTTGGCCGCCTGATGCGCGTCTTTCACGGCTTGCTTCGCGGCCGCGAGGTCAAACGGTGTCCGCGCCAAGAAGAGAAAAACTCGCTCGCGGCCTGCGCCCGTGAATTCCAGACTATCGGGCAGGTACACGGTTTCGGGCGAGGTCGACACGGAAAGGGCCGGACCGACTTCGGGATAAAGCGGGGTCACTTCACCACCATCGTCGACCGAGATGGCCGCCAGGTAGCGCGGGTCGGCGGTCTTGTAGCCAAGACGAACGCGGTCGCCGGGCTCTAGCACTTCTTGCGAGCCGGGCGGCGCGATCCGTTGCGCGGAATTCGCAGCAGAAGCGATACGCGCCGTGGCCTCGACGCTACTGCCCTTGCTGCGGCTGTGTTGATTGTTCCCGGGCGAGGACACGCGCACGAGAAACAAAGCCACGGCCGCTGCTGCCAACACACCTGAAAGCCCAAAGACCCAAGCACGCCGTGGGCGCTGTCGTGGCACGCGCTGGGCGCGCTCCACCCCTCCGGCAAAGCGCTCGAAGGGGATCTCTCGCTCGAACGCGCGCTGCTCTTCGACCAGCACGCGCATCTTGGCCCGACAGGCGGGACAGCTTGCCAGATGGCGATCCACCTCGGCGCAGGCATCGGCGGCGAACTCGCCCGCGCGGTAGCAGCGTAGGGCCAGCTCGGGCACGTGACTCGACGACGGTTCGTGATTCTCGACCAAGGTCATGGCGAAAACTCCCTGCCGCAGACCGCGGCGAACTCGCCCAGGCGTTTGCGCACCGTCGGCACCGAGCGGCCGAGGAGCGCGGCGACTTCCTCCAAGGTCATCTCGTCGACGTGGTAGTGGATGGCCACGGCCTGGGTCTCGTGATCGACGAGGGAAAGCATCTTGGCCACCAGCTCGCGCATTTCGAAGACCTGCGGGCCGGGGTCGCTGGCGTTGCGGGCGCGCGTCTCGCGTTCGAAGCGCTCGTGCCAGGCGGCGCGATCGGCGCGCAGGATGTTGAGGCAATGGTGGGTCGCGATTTTGATAAGCCAAGTCAGCGGCGAGGATTCGGCGCGAAAGGTTGCGAGGTGGGTGAGGGCCTTGGCGAACACGTCTTGCATGGCGTCCTCGGCCTTGCTGCGATCCTTGAGAATGTAGGCACAGCGCCCAAAAACGCTGGCACCGTATCTTTCGTAGAGCTCGCGTAGCTGCGCACGCGCATCGCTGGCCACCAGGCCCTTCTCGCCGCGGATGACTTGAAACGTCGGGGTCTGGCGGCCGGTCATGGCTAGAGGTTATGGGGTAGACGGCTGCGCGGCCGGGAATGCGCAGCTTGATTCGCTGCCGTAGTTGTCCGTCGCGCTGGTCGACAGCGGAACGGACTTGTAAATGCTGAGGTAGATCGTGTCCCAGCACTCGCTCAGGGTGTAGGTCAGCGTGCTGTCCGTGGTGGTGACGACGACGTCGGAGCGCCCGGCGCCGCTCCACAACCAGCGGCTGCGAACCTTGCCAAGGCCGCCAGCGGTGGTGGCGTTTGCGGGTACGTTGTAAAGAAAGTCCATGCTGCCATCCGCGTCAGGATTCTGGACGAAGGCATAGTCTACATCGACCCGCTTGCCAGGTTGGTTGTCGTCCTTGACCTGACGGAACTTGGCCGCGATGTGGACGACCGTGGCTGGGCCCATGTGGTCATAAGTGTAGTTGGCCGTGCCCACGTTCTTGTCGGCCCCGGGCAGGGTGGCGCGCGTGTCCCAGTCCAGGGTGAAGGATCCCGCGCCAAAACCCTCCATCTCGTTCCCCTGTGCGTCGAGTCCGGGCGCATGCGTTCCCGATAGCACGGTCACATACGCCGCGCTCTGGTTGTGCTTGTCGCGGCCTTCGAACTTGTACTCGTACTGATGGGGCGCGATACGCGTGATCGTAACCTTCCATTCGATGGGATCGAGCGGACCTTGCCATGGACCCCATACCGCCGAATCCAGGGTGGCGCTCGTCGCTGGATAGTCGGTCACCAACCTGACCAACGCTCCTACCGCCAGGGCGCCAGCGTTGACCGTCACGGTGACGGCGCGGGTGGTGACATACCAGTCAGCGATCTGCCCCATGAGGGCGTAGTTGCTTCCCTCGACCGTCAAGGCCTTGGTGTCCGACCCCGGCACGGCCATAGCGACCGTACTGGCGCGAGGCACCCCTGTGGCGAACTCGGAGCCCGGCTCATCCTTGGGATGGCAGGCGAAAAGGCCAACAGCCAGGGCAGAGGCAACAGCAGTGTAAGCAATGAAACGTGTCATGGTGGTCTCTCCTTCCGCTAGAGACAGACACGGTCGCAGGCGGAAACAGAAAAGGAAAACCACTACAGCTTGGCGAAGGTCGAATCGGACAGGTTGGCGAGTGGAACCTGGGCCAGAAGGTCGAGCAAGTCGGAGCGTGGCACGCGGCCATTGCCCATGGCTTCGACATGAAACCCTGAACGTAGTTGGATATGCAGGTCGCAGGAGGCATCGGCGCGGTCGGAAACGCAGGTGAAAAAGCCATTGGCCTGCGCGGCGGGCAGCGCCAGCGGAGCTTGCGGGTAGTTTGCAGAGCCCTCAACCCAGCGCTCGAACGCACCTGGCTCCCGGCCCATAGGTGCGATGGTGATCTCGATCCGCCTTTCGCCCGAAACGTAGGCGCGACGGGCATAACCAGGACTACGCCGAATCGGCTCCGCGGCCAAATATGGCGGCGCGGCGTCGGGGAGAATTTTGGAAGGCGCACGGGAAAGCTCAGGCGATTGCCCCTGCCATGGGCTCTGCAATCTGGCCTTCTCAGCAAGAAGGCCTGGCTTGTCGCGCGCCTGCCAGGCGCTGGCAGAGACCCCAGGTTTGCACGCGAGCATCGCCAGGGCGAGCACGACAGCACATCCCCGCGCAGTCGGGCCGTGAACCTGGCCCATCCGCTTCACGCGTCGGTAGCTTCCTCGCGAATGAATTTTCCGCTGCGCAGCTCGTCCAGCGTCTGTTCGATCTCTTCACGCGTGTTCATCACGAACGGCCCGTAGCGCGCAATGGGTTCGCCAAGGGGACGGGCCGCGGCGAGCAGGAATCGTCCGCCCTTCGTCCCGCCACGGGCGCGAATGAAGTCGCCCTCGCCAAAAACCACCAAGGCCGGTCCTTCGACGGACTGCAGGTCGTCGCCGGTGCCGAATTCCACCTTGCCGCGATCGAGATAGGCGAAAGCGGTGTGACCTGCTGGCACGTCCTCGCGAAATACCGCGCCCGCGGGCAAATTCACATCGATGAATTTCGGCGCCACGGAAAGCCCTTCCACCGGGCCCTTACTGCGGCCGCTATCTGCTTCGCCCGCGATGACTCGGATTTTGGCGCCATCGTCGGTGACTCGTTCTTCCAACTTGTCGGCACGCAGATCGCGATATCTCGGTCGGGTCATCTTTTCCCGAGCCGGCAGGTTGAGCCACAGTTGTAGGCCCGAGATTCCTTCGGGCCGCACCACCGGCATCTCCTCGTGCAAGATGCCGCTGCCCGAGGTCATCCATTGGATGTCACCGCCTTCGATCGTGCCCTTGTGCCCCAGCGAATCGCCGTGCCGGACTTGTCCGGTGCGAAGAATGGTTACGGTTTCAATGCCGCGATGAGGATGAAAGGGAAAGCCCGCTCGGTAGTCCGACGGCGCCGCCGACTCGAAGTGGTCGAGCAGCAGGAACGGATCGAGGTTGGTCAGTTGCCGCGTGCCGATGCTGCGGATGAGGTGTACGCCCGCGCCTTCAACCGTGGGCTGAGGGCGAATGATTTGTTCGATAGGTCGAAGCGTCATCATTTGTTTAGATGGCTCTGGGGGCGGTAGGGTTCGGTTGAGATTCGCCTCTTGGACGCTACGTTCGCCCAATAGCCCAGACGCGATGGGCGGCGAATTGGCTATCCAACGTATCGTCCTATGGGCAAGCGCACGAGCGGGCTAACGCGCGCTTACGCCTTCGCGCGAAGGCTAGCCCACAAAGCACAAGGAAGGCCCCGATGCCACCAGCGAGACTGCGCGCGTCTGCCCCCGCGTTTCTGCCGGCAAGGGCGCAGCTACATCCACTCGATTTGCCCGCCGCTGTCGTGGTCCCGCCCATGGCGCTGCCGCCGCTGCCGCCCTCAACCCCACCCGCGCTGCTGCTCCCGGTAGCTGTACCACCCGCATTCGCCGTGGTGGTCCCTCCGGATCCACCAGCCGCGCCACCCGAACCGCCCGGGCCCACGCGGCCTCCTGAGTTGGGGCTTCCGCCCGTTTCGCTGGCGCTTCCCCCGTTGCCACGGCTT